>Ga0255047_10000610_pt1 | contig 28914 bp, 35 predicted proteins | sample JV7_2_1_MG_FD_183640 | JGI IMG/M metagenome (GOLD analysis project Ga0255047, IMG submission 183640) | Seawater microbial communities from Jervis Inlet, British Columbia, Canada - JV7_2_1 | ecosystem: Environmental > Aquatic > Marine > Inlet | place: Canada: British Columbia | collected 2016-10-06
GATGCACAACGACTTCCCGGAGGACGCATGAGCAACCTGACCGTCGGGACGATCATGGTCGACTGCCGGGACCTCGACGTCATGGTCGACTTCTGGGGATCGCTCCTGGGCATCGAGAAGAAGGCGACCTACCCGCAGTACGTGTGGATGGGCCGCATCGCCGAGAACGGGCCCGCGCTGGCGTTCCAGAAGGTGCCGGAGGCGAAGACCGGGAAGAACCGGGTCCACCTCGACATGCACGCCCCAGATGTCGCAGCGGCCGTGACCCGGGTCGAGGCACTGGGAGGATCCCGCGTCGCCGACCACAGTTCCGGAGACTTCCACTGGACGATCTGTGCCGACCCCGAGGGCAACGAATTCTGTATCGCTCCAGAAGGCTGATCTTCCGACCGCCAAACGGGCAACGGAGGCGTGACCTACGCCCCTAGCCGCACCCCACGGGCGGGCTAGCCTCGAACTCATGGGCACCCACGAGGTCCCCAACCAGCCTCCGCCGCTGCCGGAGCTCGACCTCTTCACGACCGACCCCGTGCTCCCGATGGCGGTCGAGCGGCATGACGCCGGCTGGGCCATCGACCAGCTGCAGGCGTTCGGGCAGCGGGTGGGATCCGCCGAGGTCGCGGAATGGGCCGTCCTCTTCCGCGAGTCGCCACTCAACGCCATCTGCGAGGGCTCGGGCAACGTGATCGCTCTCGACTTGCTGCGCGCCCTGGCCAAGGAACCCGGTGCTTCCGACGCCATCCGGTCCGTGGTGGAGCCAGCGCTCGGCGCGGACGCGGCTCTGGATGCGGCCGCCGCCGAACTCGACGTGATGCTCGCCCACCCGGACGAGGGTTCGGCCCGGCGGCTGATCGAGCAGACGGCTCTGGTGATGCAAGGCTCCCTCGCCGTGCAGCACGGCTCCGCTCATCTCGCCGACGCCTTCTGCACCAGCCGTCTCGGTGGCGACTGGGGGCGAATGTTCGGAACGCTGCCGATCAGCAGCCCCACCGACGCCCTGGTCGCCGACGCCCTGCCCGGCTGAGCCCCCGACGGGGCCTTCCGTATACGCCCTCAGGGCTCCAAGGTCGCCAGGTACTCGTCGAGATGTTCGACCGGATCGGAGGCGTCGGGGTACGAGTCGTCGAGCCAATCGGCGAAGTGCAGCCACTCGAGATCCTGCTCCGGGTAGATGGCCCACGGCGTCGGGCGCACGCTGACGATCTTGCCAGTGCCCTCGAAGAGGAAGAAGAGCGGTCCGCGCCGCTCGGTCTCGAGGGCGTCCAGGAGCCGGTCAGTGAGTGTGGCCTCGCAACGGAGCCGCCCGGTCGCCACGATCACGGAGCAATCACCGAACTCGTAGACACCGCCGGCGGCGATGAACCGCTCGTGGTACGCGATCCGGTCGTCGAGGACCATTCCCTCTCCCACGAGCCAGGCTGGAAGGAACGTGTCCTCGAAAGAGGCCGTGCTCCCACTGTTCCACGCCTGTTCCACGGCACTGAGCCGGGCCAGTTCATCCGTCGTCGGCGAACGCGTGACAGCAGCCGGTTCGACCGTGGCCTCGGGCCGCGGAATCAACAGGATCGCGACCACGACTGCGATCAAGGTCAGCACGACCGCGGCGGCGATCCCGAGCGGGGCCCTGGTCATGGCGGGCGGCGCCGCCGCAGGGTGCGGCCGGCCGCCCTGGTCGACGACGTCGAGCAAGGCGTCCCTCGTCCAGGCCGAAGCGGGAAGGGGCCGAGAATCGGGCAGCGGGTCGAGATCACGAACGCGGTCGATCATGGAGCGCTCCTCGGGTGCAACGGGTTCGGTGCAGAGTCCGCCGACAACACCCGGGCGAGTTTGCGCCTGCTGCGGCTGAGCCGAGTTTCCACAGCCCGCACGGACAAGCCAACGACCCGGGCGATGGCTGCGGCAGGGAGACCCTCCCAGCACTGCAACAACAGGATCTCGCGATCGGTGGAACTGAGGGCGTCGAGCGCCGTCGCAACCTCGGCGTCGACGGCCTGCCTGATCACAGGAGGGTCGATGTCTTCGACGGGTGGTGCGAGGCCACTGAGACGACGGAGCAGGCCGGCCCGGCGCCCCTGCGAGCGCCGCTGGTTGCGCACGACGTTGCGGGCCACACCGAAGAGCCACAGCCGCGCCGCGGCTCCCTCTGGTACCTCGTCGATCCTCTTCCATGCAACGAGATACACCTCGGCAGAGGCATCGTTGGCATCTTCGACGCGGAGCCGGCGGAAGCAATATCGCTGGACGTCCTCCCGCGTCGCGTCGAAGAGCTGTCGAAACCGCTCATTGTCGCTCGGGACCATCGCCATACGAACAGTACGTGTCCGGATCGAGGCATGACCTCGCGCCGGCCAGCGTCAGCTGGTGACGAATGCCTCGCCCTCGGTGAGCCAGAGATTCAGCTCGTCGCGGTCCGGTTGGTGCAGCTTGCCCGACTCGACGAAATAAGCGTGGTCGACGTGCTCGAGCGCGGCAGGGTCGTGCGTCGCCATCACGACCGTCGTGCCTTCGTCTGCGATCGACCGCAGCAACGTCAAGACGGCCTGACCGGTCGCGGTGTCGAGCTCGCCTGTCGGCTCGTCCGCAAGCAGAGCCTCAGGGGCGTGCACCAACGCCCGGGCAATCGCCACCCGCTGCTGCTCGCCTCCCGACATCTCCTCGGGCCGGTGTCCGGCTCGCGGCGTCATGTCGACGATCTCCAATGCCCGAGACACGCGATCGCGGGCGGCCTTGCCTCCGATGCCGAGGAGCCGCAATGCCACGTCGATGTTCTCCCTGGCTGACAGCAGCGGCAGCAACTGCGCCGACTGGAACACGAACCCCAGCTTCGTCTTGCGAATCTGGGCAGCCGCTGCTTCGGAGACGCCGTCCACGCGCTCGCCGTCGATCCACACCGTTCCCGAATCCGGCCGCTGCAGCAGGCCCAGCAGATGGAGTTGGGAGGTCTTGCCTGAACCTGAAGGGCCGAACAGGGCAACGAAATCGCCAGCGTTCACCGTGAGGTCCACATCGATAGCACCCACAGCACCGTTGGGGTACTCCTTCGTGACACCGCGCAGCTCGAGGCTCATTCCGGTAGCTCCTCGCGGTGGAGCAGCACGCCCTCGTCGACCACTTTGACACGAACGCGGTCACCGATCCCTGCCTCGAGCAGCATGTCGCGGGGCACGACAACCGTCCCGCGCTGGTCGACGGCCACCAGCTCGGATTCTCCGCGCCGACCTTGCGTCGAGATCCGGCCGTCTGCGATCCGCACCACCCGGTCGGATCGCTTGGCCAAGGCCACATCGTGGGTGACGACCAGCACGCTCAACCCGCCGTCGTGGGCCAACAACCGCAACAGCTCATACATCTCCAGGCTGGTCTCGGTGTCGAGCTCTCCCGTGGGCTCGTCCGCCAGCAGCAGCTTCGGCCCGAGGGCGAGCGCCACGCACAGCGCCAGACGCTGCTGTTCGCCCCCTGACATCGTGTTCACCTTGGTGTATGCCTTGTTCCTCAGCCCCACCGCTTCGAGGAGGGCAAACGCCCGCTTGCGACGCTTGCGGCGGCCGACACCGGCGAGGAGCATCGGGAGCTCCACGTTGGCGATGGCCTTCAGGTAGGGAATGAGGTTCCTCGTGAAGTCCTGCCACACGAACGCCACATCGCGCCGGTAGTACCTCGTGAGGTCGCGCGGTGACAGGTCGGTGAGGTCGCGCTCGGCGACCATCACCCTGCCGGCGGATGGCTGCTCGAAACCGCCGAGGATGGTGAGCAGGGTCGACTTGCCCGCTCCCGACTTGCCGACGATCGAGACGAACTCGCCGGCCTGCATCGTGAAGTCGAGACCCTGGAGGGCGACGACTTCGAGGTTCCCCTGCTTGTGGATCTTGATGACGTTCTCGCAGTCGACGATCACCGCTCCACCTCCCGCAAGACCTCGCTGAGGCGGCGCACCGAGACCCGGCGCGTGGCCCAGAGTACGGAAAGGACCAGCAGCACCCCCACGATGGCGATGTAGAGCACCAGGGTGTCCCACGGGACCGACAGGCTGATGGGCGGCTCGATGACCTCTGCGGTCTCCCCGAGCTGCAGGAACGGGACCATCACCCACACCAGGGCGATGCCCCCGAGCGTCCCGATGACGGCCCCGAGGCCGATCACGACCAGCTGTTCGACGGCGAAGGTCATGCCAACGCCTCCTCGCCCGAATCCGAGAGCGCGCAGCACGCCCATTTCCCGGGCCCTGCGGGACACGGCAAGGAGCACGTACCCGGTCACACCGGCGAGGGCGAGGATCACGCCCGTGGCCGCACCGACGAACAGGATCGCAACGAGGCCGACCTGCACCGGTCGCGAAGAGAACGAGGCGGCAGAGCTGCGAATCGTCCACACTTGGTCCGGCTCGTCCTCGAGCTGTCCAGACAGCCTGCGCACAGTGGGATCGACCGTGGTGGTGGCCACCCACAGTTCCTCGGGTCCGTCCACCCGCGAGAGCGTGCCGCTGAGGCTCCACGAGCCCTGGCCGTTGAGCCAGGCGTTGAGGGCGTCGAGGTCCACGATCATCTTCCCCTCGTAGCGGCCGTCGGTCATCGTCGGGACGCGCTCGACGAAGCCGACGAATTCGCCGTTGAAGATCTGACCCGCAACCGCATAGCTCGACTCGTCGCCCACGTTGAGGCCCGCCACCGATGCCGCCCGCAAATCGAGGAGTACCCGCAGATCGTCGGGGATGCGGCGTTGCTGGGGAACGGCCGGATTCGCCCTGGTCCGCTGCGGCGTCGTGATCTGCACAGCAGAGCCGGTGCGGAAGAGCGGTGATGCCACGATCTGGGCTCTCGTGGGCCGAGCCAGATCCGGGAGCTCGGCGAAGTAGGCGAGGGCCGCCCGGTCGGCGGGGACGTCCTCCTGGAGTCCGAACTGGTTGATCGCCGTCATCTCCGTGAGGTCCAGCACCACCTCGCCCTCGGGGGCAGAGGCGATCATCGGACCCAGGAGGAGCGAAGACCCGTCGACGACCGCACCACCGGCACCGGCAGGCCGTTCGACCCACCACGAGGTCATCGACAGCGGAGGTACCGGCGAACCCGGATAGGTCGTGTTGAGACTGGAGGAGAGGTCGATGGTCGCCGTCGACCAGGCATCTGCGTCCCAATCGACGTCTGCAGCCATCGTCCAGACCTGGGCCTTGGCGTCGATCGCCCTGATCATCCAGCGATGCGAGCGCTCCCGCTCCGGGTCTCGCTCCTGGTCGGCCGCAGAGTCGGGAACGACGACGCCTTCCATCGTCAGATGGGTCGCTTCGGCAGGGATCTCGATACCGATGTCCGGCGCTGCCCCTCCGAGACGCAGCACGCCAAAGACCTCCTCGGCGGTCTCCGCTCCGAAGTCGGGGCGCCAGGCCACCACGGCAGCAAAGGTCTCCGGCCGGATGGCAAGGGTCTCTGCCTGGCGGCCGCTGCGACGCGGGGCGCCCACCGTTCGCAGCACCGGCGCGCCCACCTCGCTGTCGGCCACGTCGAGGTACCCGGCACCCTCTGCCACCATCCGCACGTCTGCTCCTGCAGCGAAGGCCGCCCGGTCGCCGAACGAGCCCTCCAAGGTGGCGGCATAGGTGAGAGCAAAAGCGCCGAGACCGGTGGTCACCCACACCAACAATGCCAAACGCCCATAGGGAACCGGGTTCCTGCCCAGGTGCCAACCGGGGAGGGCAAGCGACATGCTGCGCGACTTGGTCATCATCCATCCGACGAAGCGCAGCAAGAACGGGAAGAGCCGCAGCAGGATGAGGGCGCCGGTGAAGAGGAGCAACACCGGGAACAGGATCGCAAGCGGGTCGAGCGTCACTTCGCCGCCACTGGTGTTGACGAAGCCCCTCTGCACCAGCTGGAACAGCACAACGAGGGACAGGGCGATGGCGAACAGGTCGAGGTTGTACTTCTGCCACATCGACTTCTGGCCGGGACGAGACGCCAACGCCCGCAGGGCGAGTACCCCGCGGCGGGCGTACGGGATGACGGCGATCCCCATGGCGATGAACGCGATCGCACCACCGGCGATCAGCCAGGGAACCACCGATCGCACCTGAGCGACGTCGAGTTGGCTGTTGCCCGTGAGATCGCTGAGCGGCGGGATGCGGCCGGTGATCCCCACGAGGGATCTGGCGACGATCGGAGCTACGGCCGCAGCCACCACCGCGATGAAGAGGGACTGGGCGAGGTGGATGCCGATGGTCTGCCACGAGGAGGCACCCCTGGTCTTCAGTTGGGCGATGTCTGATCCCTCGCGCTCGACGGTGAGGGCTGCGGTGTACACGAGGAAGTAGATGGCCCCACCGACGACGAGCGCCAGCATCGCCAGGATCGGTCCGCCCACCGTCACCGACCGCAGTCGGAAGGCATCGAGCAGCAGGGGGAGGAACGTGTTCGAAGGGATGGTTCCCCCGGAAGCCTTGTTGATCTCGCTCTGGAACTGGTCGATCGAACCCTCCACGCGCCCCAGGTCCTGCAGCCGGACCGTGTCGGGATCCAACGCCATACGCCATCGCTGGGTGACCGATGTTCCCGGGAACCCGCGCGCAGAGCGCAGCCACAAGTCGTCCTCCCGGCTGATCGGGACGGGCGCGGTCCACGTATCGAAGGTCACCTGGTCGAAGAAGATCATGCGGCTGGGATCATCCCGCCCCCAGATGGTGGCGTCGGCGTCTGCGGGAGTGACGATGGCGACGACCACGATGTGTTCGAACGTCGTCGGCTGGCCGGAGAACGGTTTCAGAAACACATCATCACCGACCTCGAGGCCGGCCAAGGTGGCGACGCGTGACCCGAGAACGACCGGCAGTGGTGCGGCTGGGTCGTCGTCGGGGAGACCCTCGAGGGGATCGGGAAGTGCCCCCTCCTGCACGGAGAGCAGCGCCCCGAGGTCTGGGGCCGTGAAGAACCGAACCTGGGTGGCATCGCGCGGTGGCTGCGGATAGGGGGGAGGAGGCCACTCGTCCGGCGGAACCTCGCGCTCGGCGAGCTCGGCAATCTGCTGATTCCAGGCCTCGGCGATGGCGATCCAATCTGCCCCGGTGGCTGCCCCGGTAGGGATCACCAGGAACTCGCGGGATTGCGAGCGCTCCTCGATCGTCGGATACCACTCGGTCAGCCACTGCTCGTACGAGGCGGTGACGATCTCCCTGTTCACCTCACCGGTTGCAGCGTCGTACTGATTCATCTGGCTGAACGCGGTCATGTCGAGGTCGTCGCCGACCGCGCCTGCAAGGGAGAAGTTGAGATCGACTGCCTGCACCGAAGACTCGTACAACGGGACGACGACAAGCAACGCGATGACCAGGGTCGCGCCCAGCAGGGACCCGAACAGGATCCCCTTCTTCGCCCACACTCGGCGCACCACGAGGCCGATGTAGGTGAACAGCTTCATCAGGTTGAGTCCCTTGCCTCCGGAACCGGCCTGCAGGCTACCCGGCCGCCCCGAATGCCGGCCTCACGGCTGGAGACCGAAACGGCGGCGCGCTGCGCGACAGTTCAGCGAGCAACCCCGGGAAGCTCGAGCTCCGCAGCGCGGTGACAGGCCACCAGCGACGGTCCTCCCTGCTCCAGGGACGGCTCGAGCGTGTGACATTTCTCGACGACGTGGGGACAGCGATCGGCAAAGGCGCATCGGCCCTGCATGATGTCGACGAGACGCGGCGCTTCGCCTGGGATCGGATCCAACCGACCCCGACTGAACGCCGGAATCGAGCGCAGGAGGCCCGACGTGTAGGGATGGCGGGGGTGGTGGAACACGTCGCCGATCGGCCCCTCCTCGATGATGCGCCCTCCGTACATCACCGCGACCCGATCTGCGAGACGGGCGACCGCCGCCAGGTCGTGGGTCACGACCACGAGCGCCATGTTGCGCTGCCGTTGCAGGTCCTTGATCAGATCCATGATCGCGGCCGCGACCGGAGCGTCCAGACCGGAGAGGGGCTCGTCTGCGATCAACAGGCGCGGCACCTTGAGAAGGGCAGCGGCCAGCATGGCGCGCTGGCCCTGTCCCCGGCTGATCTCCTCGCGTAACGCACCAAAGAACCTTCTGCTCTTCGGCAGGTGCACCTCGCCGAGGGCGTCGAACACCCGGCCGTGGATCTCTTCGTTCGACAGCCCCGTGTGCTCACCGAGTGCTTCACCGGCCTGTTCACCGATCGCGTAGACCGGCGCCCAGGCTGCGATCGGGTTCTGGAAGAGGAACCCGATTTCGGTCCCCATCACCGTGCGCCACTCCTCGTCTCCATAGTCAGCCAGGACGCTGCCGGCCTGCTCCAGCTCCTTGGTCCGCCTGCGGCGATGTCGCCAGCTGGTTGTGGCTTCCTCGGGCAGGGGGGCCCCTGCGGGCAGAAAGCGCTTCCCGGCGAATGTCGTCCTACCGCCGATGGCCCTGGTCCCTCCGGGCAGCAGTCCGAAGGCCCCGAGCAACGTGAGCGACTTTCCCGACGCCGACTCACCGATGATTGCCAGCGCCTCACCAGCGGACACGCCGAACGAAGCTCCCGGAATCACCTCGACCCACCCGGGCGACAACAGGAGGCCGTCATCGGTTTGCGGTGGCTGCCGATCGGCCCTGACCATCGTGTCCTGATCGGCAACGGCGACGCGCAGGGCGTCGACATCGAACAGCCGGTCCTCCATGGCACCTCCGCGACCGATCGTAGAGGGCTTGCGCGGGACTAGTCCGAACGGGGGCTCGGCAAATGGCCCCCAACTCTCGACCGCACCGCGCCGATGTATGGAGGGACAACAGAGCCGGACGGTCACCGACTCCACCGGATCTCGAGGGACCCCTTCCCCTCGACTCCTCCTCAGACCGACCGTTCGGGACCGTGAGACGGGCGGCCCTCCTTCTCGGAGGGTCGCTCTTCTCGTCACACCGGAACGTCACGTCCCATGTCGGCGAACAGCGTGAACTCGGGGAGGAACGTCATGTCCACCTTGCCGACGGCGCCCTGACGGTGCTTGGCGACGACGACCTCGGCGACCCCCTTCGACTCGACCTGCTCCGGGTGGTAGTACTCGTCGCGGTAGATGAACATCACGACGTCCGAGTCCTGCTCGATCGCTCCCGACTCGCGCAGGTCTCCCAGGCGGGGGCGTTTGTCCTCTCGGCTCTCCAGCGAGCGGTTGAGCTGGGACAGGGCCAAGATCGGCACCTGCAGCTCGCGGGCGAGGTTCTTCAACGACCGGGAGATGAGGGCGATCTCCTGCTGGCGGTTCTCGCCGCCAGACCCCTGCATCAGCTGGAGGTAGTCGACGATCACGAGGTCGAGTCCCGGCCGACGCCGCAGCCGTCGGCACTTCGCCCGGATCTCGGTGACGGTGAGGCCCGGCGAGTCGTCGACGTAGATCGGCTTCTTGTAGAGCGTGGATGCCGCCGTTGACAGCTTGGTGAAATCAGACTCGGAGAGCCGTCCCGTGCGCAGCTTCTGTGAATCGATACGGCCGGCGGCGCAGAGCAACCGAGTGACGACCTCTTCGCGACTCATTTCCAGCGAGAAGATCGCCACGGACCTTTCGCCGACCGCAACGTGCTGGGCGACGTTGAGCGCCAGCGCGGTCTTGCCCATGCCGGGTCGTGACGCGAGCACGATGAGGTTGGTCGCATGGAGACCGGCGAGCTTGCGGTCGAGGTCGCGAAAGCCTGTGGGGATGCCGGTGATCTCGCCGCCTCGGCGCTGCAGGTCCTCGGCCTTCTCGATCGCGGGGCCGAGGAGATTGTCGATGAGGGCCAGACCGTCGCCGACGCGCCGATCGGAGACGGCAAACACCGCCTGCTCTGCACGATCGACGACGTCGTCGATCGGTTCGGTCATCTCGTTGGCGATGGTGCCGATGTCGCCCCCGACCCGCATCAGCCGGCGGCGCAGGGCATGCTCTTCGACGATGCCGGCGTAGTAGTCGACGTTCGACGAGGTTGGCACGGCATCGAGGAGCCTCGTGAGGTAGTCGATGCCACCCATCCGCTCCAGACTGCCGTCGCGCCGCAGGTGCTCGGAGACCGTCACCGCGTCGATCGGCTGGTTGGCGTCGAACAGCACCCGAATCGACTCGAAAACCTGCTGGTGGGCGGGTCGATAGAAGTCGTCCGCGTGGAGCTTCTCCAGCGCGACGTTGGCGGCGTCGGAGGACAGGAGTACTGCGCCGAGCACGGACTCCTCGGCCTCGACGCTGTGCGGCGGAACCTGCAGCGGGCGCGTCGGGGCCCGTTCGACCAACGATGTCACCAGTCCTCCTCCTGTCGCCCGGCGTTCCTCGCCCGGCCTGCCTACCGATCAGTCATACCCATCCGGTGTGACAGAAAAGCGGTCCGCAGCGGCTGCGGACCGGGGAAGTTGGTACGGGAAGTAGCGGCAGTGTACGACACCGATCGGGACCACCCCGGTCCGAACCGTGCCCGGTTTTCCCGACCCGGGGTTGTTTTTCGCGATGCGGCGGGCTCGCGGCCCGCCGGGGGCGCGCTCAGGCCGGGATGACGTCCAGGGTCACCGAGAAGGCCACGTCGGGATGCGGGAGCAGTGTCACCTCGTGGAGGCCGATGTCCCTGATCGGCGTGCTCATCGACACGATGTTCTGATCGATCGTGACGCCGGTGAACTTTTCGATCGCATCTGCGATGTCGTGAGCGCCGATGGAGCCGTAGAGCTTGCCTTCGTCTCCGGCGCGGGCGGCGACCACCACACGGCTGCCGGTGAGGGTGCCAGCCAGCTCCTCCGCGGCGAGCTTGGCCTTGCGCTCGAACTCCTCGCGCGCCGAACGCATCGCCTCGGCCTGGCGCAACGCACCGGTCGACGCCTTCACGGCGAACGACTTGGGCACGAGGTAGTTGCGGGCGTAGCCGTCGGCGACGTCGATGACGTCGCCTTTGTTCCCCAGCTCGGGGACGTCGGTGGTAAGGATGACCTTCACGGCTACTGCCTCTGCTGCGTGTAGGGCAGCAGCGCCATCTCGCGAGCGTTGCGAATGGCGATCGCCACCTGGCGTTGGCGCTGCGGGGTGAGCCCGGTCACGCGCCTGGACCGGATCTTGCCCCGATCCGACATGAACTTGCGCAGCAAGGCAACGTCCTTGTAATCGACGTACTCGTCGTCCTTGAACTTGTGCGCCAACCGTTTCTTCTTCTTGCGGCGATTGTCCTGGAGGGGACGGCGCCGCTTCTTCCTGTCCTTCGTTGGAGGCATGGAACAAGCTCCTCGTGGTCTTGGTGGGGTTGTCTTGGTGGGGTCGTGCTCGAGGGTCTGGTGACCCCGGCCTAGAACGGCGCCTCGTCAGGACCGACTTCGGTGCGGGCCACGGGCGCTGCCGGGGCCGGCTTGTCCGCCCAGTCGTCTCCGCTGGCTCGCGGGGTGCGGGTGACGGTCGTCGTCGCCCAGCGGACCGACGGCCCGATCTCCCGGATGTCGACTTCGACGGTCGAGCGCTTCTCGCCCTCGTTCGTCTCCCAGGAACGCTGGTTGAGACGCCCGCTGACGATCACCCGGGTGCCCTTGGTGAGGGACTCGGCGACGTTCTCCGCCATGTCCCTCCAGCAGGTCCCCGTGAAGAAGCTGGTGTCTTCCTGCCATTCGCTGTTGCGGTCTTGATACCGGCGGCTGACCGCAAAGCGCACCTTGGCGAGGGCGACGCCCGACGGGGTGAACCGCAGTTCTGGATCGTCAACGAGGTTGCCGATCAGGGTCACGTTGTTGCTCATGTACTCACTCACTCCTTGAGGCCACACATCCAGTGTGACCCTTCCGTGTGACACGGTCTACTCCTTGTCGAACCTGCGCAGGATCTTGTGGCGGACCACGCCGTCGGCCAGCGACAGCGAGCGGTCGAGCGAACCGACGAGATCGGGATCACCGGAGAACTCGAGGACCGAGTAGAAGCCCTCGTTCATGTGCTCGATCTCATAGGCGAAGCGGCGCTTCCCCCAGAAATCCGTCGACGTGACGGTCGTTCCGATTGCCTGTTCGATGTCGGCAACCTGGGACCGGACGTCGGTCTCGATCAGATCGGATCGATGGATGACCATCAACTCGTATTGACGCATCGTGCGTACGCACCTCCTTCGGATACTCCGCAGCGGAGCAGCTCCCGTGGGAGCAGGGGTCTTCCGGGACGCGGATCGTGCCGCTTTCCGGATTCGTCTTCCAGGGTAGGGCGCGCGCCGCCGTTGACGACAGCGGTTCGCTACGCGTCGACCACGTCGGGGTATCCCAGTGCCCGCAGGGCCATGCGCAGCGCGCCGGCCGCGTCGTCGAGGGATGCGGCGGACGCCGACGGGTCCGCGTTGGCGAACGAGATGTCCCGCTCGGACTCGATGGGGACGACGTGTAGGTGAACATGCGGCACCTCGAGGCCGGCGACGATCATCGCCACGCGCTCCGGAGCGAAGGCGCGCTCCTGGGCGCGCCCCACCGCCCTGGCCACCAGGCTCAGGTGGATGAGCAGGTCATCGTCGAGATCGATCCAGTGATCCACCTCTGCGATCGGGACGATGAGGGTGTGCCCCGGTCGAATCGGCGCAATAGTGAGAAAGGCGACCGCACGGTCGTCTCGCCACACGAAACGGCCGGGGAGATCGCCTGCGATGATTTTCGTGAACAGGGTCGCCATGGACCGACGCTACTCGGTGAACCCCATCACTTCTTCTCCAGTCAGCCAGTTGAATCCTCCCGCGGGAACCTCGACCGCATACTGGAACGGACCGGAGGCGAGGTACGAAGGACACGCATCGCCGAGGTCGCATGGATCCATCGTCAAGCGGTCGACGAACCTCCCCGACCGATCGAAGAAGGCGATGTCGAGGGCGAGGACCGTGTCCTTCATCCAGAACGTGCGCCTGCCCTCGTCGTCGAACGTGAACACCATGCCCTCGAGGTCCCCGAGGTCGGTGACGAACATCAACCCCTGGCGCCTTTCGGCGGGTGATGCCGCGACCGCGACCGTGAGCTCCCGGTCGCCGACGGCGATCGAAGCGGTCGTGAAGCCGGCCAGCTCGGCAGGAACCGCGAGCGGTCCCTGCGTGACGGGGGACGTCGTGACGGGAGACGTTGTCACCGGCGAGGTCGTCACCGATGCGGTGGTGCTCGGAGCGACGTCGCGGGCCGCGGTGCAGGCAACGGCGAGGAGCGCCACCGCGACGATGAGCGCGATTCGGGCCATGGCCGAAGCGTAGAGCTGCGCCGGCTTACCGCTCCATCGCGTCGTCGGCAAAGAGGTCGGACCCCCGAGGCTCCCGCAGGTTGTCGAAGATCTCCCTGCTCTCCTGCGGCATGTGGTACGTCTCGGCGTCGCTAGGGAAGGCGCCCTCGTCCACGTCGGCGAAGAACCGCTCCAATGCGGCAACTGCGTCGTCGGCGAGAGTGCCGTACTGCCTGACGAACTTGGGGAGGTACTCCCCGCCCCCGAGCCCGACCACGTCATGGAACACCAGCACCTGGCCATCGCAGGCCGCACCGGCGCCGATGCCGATCGTGGGCACGGGGACCTCTGCGGTGACGGCCTCGGCAACGACGTCTGGGACGCCCTCGAGCACGATCGAGAACACGCCGGCTTCGGCGAGCGCCTGGGCGTCTGACATCAGCTCGTACGCAGCAGCGGCCTGTTTGCCCTGCACGCGGAAGCCGCCCATGGCGTTGACCGATTGCGGGGTCAGACCCAGGTGGCCCATGACCGGGATCTCCGCGGCGAGCACCGCCTCGATGTGATCGAGACGCTTGCGCCCTCCTTCGAGCTTCACGGCCTCTGCCCCACCCTCCTGGACGAATCGGCCGGCGTTGCGCACGGTGTCGTCGCACGACGTGTGGTAGCTCAACCACGGCATGTCCCCGACGACCAGCGCATCCGGTCCGGCGCGGCTCACCGCCGCCGTGTGGTGCACCATCACATCCATGGAGACCTGGAGCGTCGTGTCGTATCCCAGGACGACGTTGGCGAGCGAGTCCCCGACGAGGATGATGTCGGCCCCGGCACGGTGGGCAATCTGGGCGGTCGGATAGTCGTAGGCCGTGACCATCTTGATCTTGCGGTCGCCCTTGCGGACCCGGATTCCGGGTGCGGTGTGCTTGGTTGCCACGGTGGCCTCCTCTTCTCCCCGCCAATCGGTCGGGGGATCGGTCCCGAGTACGTCCCCAGCGTAGAGGACGCGAGGCGATTGCTTCACGGAGCGGCAACGCCGATACTGCGGCGCCATCGCACGCAAAGACATCTCGATGACCGAAGCCGAGGTCCAGACGTTCCTCACGGAACGGGCGAAGACGCTGATCGTGACCTCCCACGGACCGGACGGATACCCCCACGTCGCTCCGATGTGGTTCGCCGTCCACGACGGCAAGATCGTCTTCCGGTCGTTCACCAAATCACAGAAGATCGTCAACTTGCGACGGGATCCCAAGATCACGGTCCTCGTCGAAGAGGGCCTCGCGTATGACGAGCTGCGCGGGGTGATGATCAAGGGGACAGCCCGGCTCGTCACCGACGAGGCCTACTGCCTCGACCTCTACGTCGAGTTGGCCCGCACCTTCCCCTTCGTCACCGGGGTCCAACCGGGAGCGGCGCCTGACGACGAGGTGCGCACGACGTTCGCGCCGTTCGCCGCGAAGAACACCGCCGTCGTGGTCGAGCCCGACCACGTCATCACGTGGGATCACCGCAAGCTGGCAGGCGAGTACTGACCAGCGGCCGGCAGGGCGGCCGCTACGACAGCACCTGGTTGCGCCCCATCCGCTTCGCCCGATACATGGCGGCGTCGGCGCGCTCGAACAGCTCGTGGATGTCTGCCACCTCTGGTCCCACCTCGGCGACCCCGGCCGAGATGGTCACGGTCAGATCTCCCACAGACGCCACCATCGGTTTGTCGCCCACGGCCCGGCGGAGACGCTCGGCCGCGGTGAGCGCCTGGGTGAGACCGGTCTCCGGCATCACCACGCCGAACTCCTCACCTCCGTAGCGACCCAGAATGTCCACGTCGCGGATCGTGGCCGTCACACGCTGGGCGACCATGAGCAACACCTCATCGCCAACGGCGTGCCCGTAGGTGTCGTTGATACGTTTGAAGTGGTCGATGTCGAACATGACGGCGCTCAGCGATCGGGCATAGCGCTTGGCGGCACCGAGCGCACTCTCGCCGAGGGTGAACAGGTGCCTGCGGTTGTTGATGCCCAGCAGCACATCGGTCGACGCCAAGCGCTCGGTCTGCTCGAACAACAGAGCATTGGCCACGGCCACGGCGACCTGCGATCCCATCACGGTGGCGAGCTCTCTCTGGCGATCGGTGAAGACCGCACCCGAAGGCGCCTGTTCGGCGAGCAGGATCCCCACGGAACCCTGACGGTTGCGCAGCGGCACCACGAGCCGCGGTCCGCCGAACTGGTCCTCGTCGACCGTGAACGGCGTGGTTGCCTCGACAGCGCGATCCACGATGTCGGCGACCAGGCGGAGGGGCACGCTGCGTTCGCCGGCACCGGAGCGACCAGTCGACACGATCGCGCTCACCTCCCGAGCATCGCTCTCGGCCACGGCGATCGTGACCCGATGAGCAGGAAGCGCTTGAGCCACGGCGCTGGCGATCCCTCCGAGCATGTGCTCGAGGCTCGCCTCGGAATTCTGGGCGGCTTGCACGATCTCGTAGACCGCGCTCAGCTCGGCGAGAGCCTCCTGGGTCTCGTCCGACAGGCGGGCGTTCTCGATCGCGACCACGGCCTGGGCTGCCATGGCAGATAGCAACGAGGCGTCTCCGTCCTCGAAGTCCTCGTCGTCGCGCACGGCGCTCAGCAGTCCGATCGACCGTCCCCGGTACTGCAGCGGCGCCATCACGATCGACCCGGCGCGCGTTCCGGACATGCGTTCCACCTGATTGGCCGTGAAGAGCGAGGAGTAGGCGTCATCGGCGACTTCCGCCGTCAACACCCCGAGCGCCTCGCCGACCTCAGGCGGCGGCAGGTGACCGGGCATCGGCCCGTGGACCATGATCTCAGATCTCCCGACCACGTCGCGGGTGGTCAGCCGGACATGATCTGCGGCGACGGCCGCGGCCACCCCATCGACGATCGTCTGCAGCGCTTCATCGAGCGAGGACAGCCCGATCAAGCCGTTGGCGACGAAGCTCAGCGCCTCGGAGCGCTCCCGCTCCTGGCGGGCCTCGACGGTCAAGCGGGCCGTATCGACTGCCGCAGCCGCTCGAACAGCAACGATGCGGAGGAAGATCAGGTCGTCGGCATCCCAGTCGTGGGGCTCGGCAGACAGGGCGTGGAGCACCCCGACGGAGCGGCCGTCTGCGAGGATCGGCGTCGACACGTAGGCCCCGATCCCGGTGACCTCCGGGTCGAGTCCGAAGCGTCCGGCAGCGGCGTCCGGGACCACGAGCTGTTCCTGATGCTCAACGACCCATCCGCTGGCGCCGCGCTCGCCGCGGAACGTGAGGTCTGCGCCCTCGCCGTCCGCTGTGGAACTCGCCCCTGCGGTGAAGCGCCCGGCAACGGGGTCCCAGAGCACGACCGAGGCGCCACAATCGGCTGGCAGGAGTGCGGTCACCGCGGCCACGACCCTCCCCAGGACGCGGCGCAGGGAACCTGCGTGGAGATCGAGCTCGGCGAGCCCCACCATGCGCGCATAGCGATGGTCGCCGCCCGGCTCCACCGGTTCCGGGACCTGCGGTTCGGTGGCGTGAATCATCGTTCCTCACCGCGCTATCGGCACGGTGGTGCCCGGCGTTGAGGGAACCGGGGTGGCGGTTTGTATATCGATTCGATATAGTTATATCGGTTCGATATAGATAGAAGGCCGCCGTGCTCGATTTCGCCATCCTGGGTCTGCTCAGCGAACACCCCCGTCACGGGTACGAGTTGAAGCGCGCTCTCGGCGATCTCGGCTTCTGGCAGGTGTCGTTTGGATCGCTCTATCCGGCACTGCGCCGGCTGGAGAAGCGAGGACACATCGCCGCCGAGCGCGGCGGTGGTCGGCGCAAGTCCTACCGGATCACTGCCGAAGGGGCGACGGCCTTCGCCAGTACGATCGCCGAGGTCCCCGACCCCGACGAGAGCGAGCGCTCCTTCCAGCTCCGGCTGGCCTTCTTCGGCCGCCTCGAGCCCCAGCAGCGAATCACGGTCCTCGAAGGACGCCGCACCGCGCTGGCCGATCGATTGCGCGGCGCCCGCAAGGTGTTCCTCGGAGCCCGCAGGAGCTCCGGAGACCGCTACCGACTGGCGCTCATGGAACGCTCCGTGCGTTCGACGGAGAACGACATCGCGTGGCTCGACCAGCTCATCGCCGGCGAGCGCAGCGCCTCACCATCCTGATCTACTCCCCCATGACCGAGGAGGTCTCCATGTCACAGGTACGGGTAGCGATTGCCGGAGTCGGCAACTGCGCCAACTCACTCATCCAGGGCGTCCACTTCTATGCGGACGCAGATCCGACCACGATGGTGCCCGGTCTGATGCATATCGATCTCGGCGGCTATCACGTCGGTGATGTCGAGTTCGTCGCCGCGTTCGACGTCGACGCCACGAAGGTTGGCCAGGATCTCTCCAAGGCCATGTGGGCAGGGGAGAACAACACGATCAAGTTTGCTGAGGTCTCCCACCTCGACGTCTCCGTGATGCGGGGCCCAACCCTCGACGGGCTCGGCACCTACTACACGGACATGGTCGAAGAGTCCCCCGCAGACGCGGTCGATGTCGTGGAGGCCCTGCGCGCCAGCGGTGCAGACGTCCTCGTGTCCTACTTGCCCGTCGGCTCTGAAGCGGCCACTCGCTTCTATGCGGACGCGGCGCTGGAAGCCGGTGTGGCCTTCGTCAACGCCATCCCGGTGTTCCTCGCGTCGGAGCCGGAGTACGCCGCAAAGTTCGAGGCCGCCGGCGTTCCCATCATCGGGGACGACATCAAGTCCCAGGTCGGGGCCACGATCCTGCACCGTCAGCTCGCCAGGCTCTTCGAAGACCGCGGCGTGAAGATCGAGCGCACGTATCAGCTCAACTTCGGCGGCAACATGGACTTCATGAACATGCTCCAGCGCGAGCGCTTGGTCTCGAAGAAGATCTCGAAGACCAACTCGGTCACGTCGCAGATCGACCAAGGGATCAGCACCCAGGACGTCCACATCGGGCCATCGGATCACGTGCCGTGGCTCTCCGACCGCAAGTGGGCCTACATCCGGCTCGAGGGCACGTCGTTTGGCGATGTTCCGCTCAATGCCGAGGTGAAGCTCGAGGTGTGGGATTCGCCGAACTCTGCCGGTGTCATCATCGATGCCGTGCGCTGCGCCAAGTTGGCGATGGACAGGGGCTGGGGCGGACCGCTCCTGGCACCGTCCTCCTACTTCATGAAGAGCCCGCCGGTCCAGTACCGCGACACCGACGCCGCAGACAACGTCGAGGCGTTCATCGCAGGCGACGACATGACGTTCGCCGACAAGGCCGCCTACTTGGGGTGACCCTGACCAGACGGTCGTCTCACGTGCTCCAATCGCGGCGCGTTCCGGCGAGGGCGGAGCAGTGTCGAGCGGGCGGCGTCGTACGCCATGGTCATACGTAGGAAGGCAGCTTCGCCGACTCCAGGGGATCAGACATTGGCGCGCAGCCAAGCGATGTCGGCGGCATGGGCGCTGCCGTCCTCGTCTGGGGTTTCGACGACGACGGGAGCGTCTGCGGCGCGTACGAGGTCTGCCAGGAGATCTCTCGGAATCTCCCCGCTCTCCAGGTTGGCATGGCGGTCCCGGTGCGAGCCGTGGGGATCGCGCGAGTTGTTGCAGTGCACCAGGTCGACGCCACCCGTCACGCCGGTGACGAGATCGACGGCAGCTGCCAGATCCTCTCCGGCGGCCCAGGCGTGGCACGTATCGAGGACCACGCCCACGTTGGAGCCACCGATGGCTTCCCACAGCGGCCCGTAGTTGGCGAGCTCGCGCACCACGGCGTTCCCACCACCTGCGGTGTTCTCGATGAGGAGCGGGACCTCCCAACCGCCGTCTGCGTACTCGAACACCTTGCGCCAGCGTTCGATGCCAACGGCAAGGTCCTCGTCGTCACCGACGTGCCCGCCGTGGACGATCACTCCCCTGGCCCCGATACCGGCGGCGGCGTCCATCGTCTGGGCGATGGTCTTGCGGCTCGGGATTCGGATCCGGTTGTTGGGGCTCGCCGGGTTCATGATGTACGGAGCATGGACGTACACCTCCACCTCGGAGGCGATCAGTTCTGCGGAGTCTGCGCGCGGAAGCGGGGCCTTGTACGACTGCGGGTTGGAGAGAAAGATCTGCACCAGGTCTGCCGATCGAACCGCAGCAGCATCGAGCGGATCGGCGGCACCGACGTGGGCGCCGATGTTCACGCCAGGTCCCTGCGGTGCTCGGTGAGGGCCAATTGGGCGTGCACCACCACCTCGGTGACGTCAGGCTGCCAGCCCCCGGCGTCGATGTGCAGGGAGTCGCCAACCCACTCCGCACCCCACGGATCGGCCGGCAGCTCTCCCGGTTCCGTCACGTCGATGATGAGCACGTCGCGCGACCGGCTTGCTTCGGGGTCGTCGTCACGGCCCGAGCGCACCGCACGCAGCCGGTCCCAGATGACGAAATCTGAGTGGTCGGGCCCACGCACGAACAGCTCGAGCCCATCGCCGTACACGACCAGAACCGGACGCCGCCGCAGGAGCATGACCACCGCGGTTCCGAACAACGCCCCGCCGCCGATGGCGAAGACCGCACCCCACACGAAGTCCGCCCGCTGTTGGGCTCGACCGAGTTCGGTGATCACGCCTGCGTTGTTGTGTGGAGGCGTCGACAGCCAGTGCCCCCACACGATGTCTGCCGCGGCGACGAGCAGGACCAGGCCCACGAGACCCATCAACAGCAGCCGGATCGGAGACCGATCGACCCGCAAGCGCTCCATCAGCCAACCCCCAAATCGGCAGGGGTCGCCAGGGCCCGGTAGGCGATCCCGCGCTCGGCCATCAGTCGAGCAACAACCCCGTCGCTGCGATCGACGAGCACGATCGCCTGCACGATGTCGGTCCCGGCCTCCTCGAGCACACCGACCGCCTCCAGGAACGCAGACCCGGTCGTGGTGGTGTCTTCGATCACAGCGACATGATCCCCTGTGCGGATCGCTCCGACGAGGCGCCCGCCGGTGCCGTGCGCCTTGGCCTCCTTGCGGATCGAGAACGCCCGTACCGGCCGATCCGACTCGGCAGACACCACGGCGGTTGCGATCGCCACCGGATCGGCGCCCATGGTCATGCCCCCCAACGCCTCGACCGAAGGATCGAGCTCGGCGTGCACGGCCCGACCTACAAGAGCGGCGCCTGCCGCATCGAAGGTCACGCGCCTGGCATCCACGTAGAAGGCGGAAACGGCGCCGGAAGCGAGCGTGAACGGACCATCGCGTCGGACCGCCTCCCCTGCCAGGAGGGCGATCAGCCTTGTGAGGTAAGGGTTTTGGCCCATTGCAGAATATTCTCGAAAAGCGCTCAAGTTCGGCGGAGTTCCCGCCGATAGCGTACCCAGACAGGATGCCTTCCTACCTCCCGTCTAAGCCCGAACCGAGGGGCCGCCGTTAAGGCGGCCTCTGGTTCATTCCGCACCTCCTGCTCGCCTGTCCCTCCAGCCGGATCCCGATGGCGAGTCGCCGCCGGCAATGTCGCTGCCGATCGGTGCCGACATAGGCTCCCCTCGAGCGGCCCCTGCGACGGCCGCTCGACGGAGGAGAAGCTCATCGAGATCACGTTTGTCAGACACGGCCAGCCAGCCTGGAGCGTCGACGGGATGAGCCAAACGGATCCTGCCCTCACTCCCAGCGGCATCAAGCAAGCTGACCTGGCTGCGCAACGACTCGCCTCGGAGCGGCCGCTCACGCAGCTCATCGTGTCCCCGGCGCTCCGCTCGCAGCAGACGGCGGCGCCTATTGCCGAGCGCACCGGCCTCCCCATCACCACCGTGGACGACATCGTCGAGATCAAGATGCCCGACTGGAGCGGAGAGCTCGAGGAGACCGTGCAGCGGATCTTCATCGATGCGATGCACCGCCCCGCGGACGAGTGGTGGCAAGGTCTGGAGGGAGGCGAGTCCTTCCGCGACTTTCACGAGCGGGTGACGAGGGCGATCGATGTGATCCTCGCCCAGCGGGGCATGACCCCCGATCCCGACCACCGGCACTTGTGGCACATCGCCAATCCCCATCACCGCCTCGCCATCGTGGCCCATGGTGGTACCAACGCCGTGGCGCTGACCCATCTCCTCGGCGTCGATCCGACCCCGTGGGAGTGGGAACGGTTCATCCTCTACCACGCCTCGTTTGCTCGGGTGCGCGCCATCCCGCTGGCAGGAGAGCATGTGTTCTCGCTGCGGACGTTCAACGACCGGGAGCACCTGCCCCAGGATCTGCGAACCCGCTGAGCTACCGGCCGAAGCGCCGCTCTCGCCCCGTGTAGTCGCGCATCGCCCTGAGGAAATCGACGCGACGAAATGCCGGCCAATGGACGTCGACGAACGAGTACTCGGCGTAGGCCGACTGCCAGAGCAGGAACCCGGAGAGCCTCGCCTCCCCTGAGGTGCGGATGACCACGTCCGGGTCGGGAAGATCTGCGGTGTAGAGATTGGCGGCGATGCCGTCGGCGTCGATGGCGCCTGCGAGGTCATCGCTGCTCGCCCCGGTTGCGGCGAGATCGCCGACCAGGTCCCGCACGGCATCCACGATCTCCTGGCGGCCTCCGTAGGCCAGGGCGATCGTCACCCGGCGCCTCCCGGTCGCACAGCGCTCCTCGAGACGCTTGGCGGCAGCCACGAGCGTCGCCGGAAGTAGATCGAGGCTGCCGATGAAGCGCACGCGGACGTCATGGCCGTCGAGCGTCCGGGGCAGCCGGTCGAAGAGCTCGACCAGCACATCGAAGTACGGCAGTAGCTCTTCGTCTGGCCGGTTCAGGTTCTCCTTGGACAGCAGCCAGCACGTGACTGCCCCAATGTCGAGCTCTGCGGTCCAGTCGAGGAACTCCTCGAACTTCTCCATGCCCGCTCGATACGACGTCGCGTAGTCGGGGAGGCCCTCGGCGTGGGCATAGCGGCGATGGCCGTCATGGATCACGCCGATGTGGCCCGGGAGGCGGTCAGCGGCCAGGCCGTTGCGCAGCCGCTGCTCGTAGAGTCGGTAGAGGGGACGCGTCAGCGTGCGGCGGATGCCCATGGCTTCGCCAGTGTACGGGCCGATCCCCCAGGGACGGCGCGACAGTGGCACAATGTCACCGTCACGAGGAGCTGCGTATGGCAATGTCGGATGAACACAAGGCGGCGCTGGCGAAGGGACGGACCGAGTCCCGCGCCATCAAGGCCTACCTCCAAGCGATCAATCGGCCCAAGCGCCGCGGGCGGCCGGTGACCAAGGAGACGGTGACCAAACGGATCACCGATCTCGCGGCCCGCATCGACGCCGAACCAGACGATCTGAAGAAGGTCGAGCTCATTCAGTCGAAGCTCGACGCAGAGGCCACCCTCGCCGCGCTCGCCGACCCGGTGGATCTCTCCGCGCTCGAAGTCGGCTTCGTCGAACACGTCGCGTCCTACTCGGACCGCAAAGAGATCACCTACCCGGCATGGCGCGAGGCAGGGGTGCCAGCCGCTGTCCTCCGCAGCGCCGGGATCAAACAGGTCAGGAGCACGTCTTCCTGACCGATACCCTCCCCGGATGAGTGAGCGCTGGGCCCTCGGCCGCATGCAGAACCCCGTCAGAGGCTTTCTTCATGGTGGAGCCGCAGTGCTCGCCATCGCCGGAGCCGCAGGCCTCGTCGTGATCTCGCATTCGTGGACCATGCGCATCGCGGCCTCGGTGTTCGGCATCGCCATGATCGCCCTCTTCACCACGTCGAGCCTCTACCACTCCATCCCGTGGAGCCACCTGTGGAAGAAGCGGCTGCAACGAGTCGATCACTCGATGATCTACACCTTCATCGCCGCGACCTACACCCCTGCGGTGCTCGTCGTCCTGGACAGTCCATGGCGGTGGGCAATGCTCGCGGTCATCTGGGGAATCGCCATCTCGGGAATCGGCCAGCACGCCTTCTTCCCGACGGAGAGCACCGGATTCTCCGTGGGCCTGGCGACCACGATGGGATGGATCGGACTGCTTCTGATCTGGCCGTTCGTGCAGCGCGTCGGATTCGTGGCCATCGGTCTCACGGTGCTCGGCGGCGTGCTGTACACCGTGGGCATGGTGTTCCTGGTGACGAACCGGCCGCGCCTGTGGCCCCGGGTGTTCTCCTACCACGAGGCGTTCCACGTGCTGGTCGTGCTCGCCGCGGGCGCCCACTTCGTCGTGGTAGCCCGCTACCTGATCCCCCTGGGGTGATTCAGTAGTTCTCGGGGACAACCGGACCGGGCATGCGGATCAGCAGGAGCCTTCCCTCCTCGTATCCGCCGTTGTGAAAGCCGTATTCGTCACCGGTGTCGACGTACATGACATCTCCGGTCTGGATCCTGTGGGCGCCACCGTTGATGCGGAACTCGATCTCACCTTGCAGACAAACGTAGATGCGATGCGTCTTCTCATTGACCCGGTCGGGCCGGTCGGCGCCGAGCGGGACGGTGACTTCGGCGAGCGAGCCTTCGACGAATCGCTCCGGGGTCAGCTCGCGGAGGGTGAACTCCGCAAAGACGAACGGGGCTGCCTCATCCCTCTTCTTGATCTCCATGCACCGATGGTACGCCTGCCAGACAGGCCTCGGCTTCACCACGCCGTGGCCTCGTACCGCACGCCGGGCACGGCGGTGAGGAGTGTTGCGATCGGGCCCGGGAGGAAGTCGACACGCTGCTCCGCCTCGTCCGGCGGGAGCCACAGCGCCTTGCTGATCTCGGGGTCATCACCGGCGCTCGGGACGCCATCGACGTAACGCGTGGCAAAGGTGACGAAGAGGACGCGGGTCCGCGTCAGGGGCGCCCGCTCGGAGACGGCGAGCACGCCGAGCGCTTCGATGGAGACCGTCGTCTCCTCCAGCGTCTCCCGAACCACTGCCTCTGCGAAGGTCTCTCCCTCCTCGACCCTGCCAGCAGGGAAGCTCCACGACGTGGGATTGTGCACGACGAGAACGTGCCCGGTCTCCGGGTGGACGACGAACGCCTCGGCAACGTGGACGCAGCTGGGCACCGGGCGACGGTACCGGTCCCCCACCGTTGCGCCCGGATTTCTGTCACAGGGGCGAGATACTGTGACCTCATGAACGACGTGACCACCCTCCGCAGCGAGCACACCGAACACACCAGCGACGCAATCGAGGCACTGTTCGCCTCGGCAGGACTGACGGCAACCGTCGTCGACCGCTGCCCGCTTCCCACCTGCGAGGTGTGCGCCCCGCCCGCCATCGTCCGCGCCGCCTGATCAGGCCCCGTTCGCAGATTCGCCGGCTGCACCGATCCCGCCTGTCTCGGCGGCTGACGGCCAGACGCGTCACCGACGTACCTGGACGCTCCTATCGTCGCTCTCCACCAACCGACCGAAGGGGACCCGATGCCGCAATTCATGATGGTCTACAAGGGTGAGGCCACAGACATGTCCGAGATGACCCAGGAGCAGGCCGCCGACGTCATGGCGAAGTGGGCCGCCTGGATGGAAGGTGTCGGTCCGGCGCTCACCGACATCGGAACACCGTTCGGCCCGGGAAGCTCGCTGGTCGACGATGGATCCACGACGGCCGCCGCGGAGGCCAACGGATACTCCATCGTCGAGGCGGCAGACATGGCAGGGGCGCACGCACTCGCCACCGGCCACCCGTACCTCAGCGAGGGCCGGGGAGATTTCGCCATCGACATCTTCGAGCTCCTGCCCGTGCCGGTGATGGACTGACCGGCAGCGCCCTACGACCCAGACGTTCTCGCCAGCGCCGCACGCACCGCGGCGACCTGGATGCGCACCGAAGCCGGTGATCCGCCGCCTGCAGTGCGGCGCGCGGCTGCCGACGCCGTCGGATCGATCCCGTCGAGATCTGCTGGAGTGAACATCTCATGGGCGGCGGTGAGCTCGGTCTCGGTGACCCCCTGCAGGGTGCGCCCCTGTGCGATCAACTCGGCAACGAGCGCCCCGACCGCGGCGTGTGCTTCACGGAACGGAACACCCCGCTCGACGAGCGTCTCGGCGAGATCGAGCGCGCCCACCCACGGCCCCGGAAGAGGCGGATCGAACACGGCACCTGTCACGAGCGCGACCAGGGCCTCCAGGGACCCAGCCAGCACGTCGTCTGCGTGGAACACCGCCCGCTTGTCCTCCTGGAGATCGCGGTTGTAGGTCAGCGGCAGACCCTTCTGGAGCGCCAGCAGCGTCGTAACGTCGCCGATCACCGTCGCCGACCGCCCGCGCACCAATTCCGCGATGTCCGGGTTCTTCTTCTGCGGGAGCGCAGACGATCCCGTCGTGAGTTCGTCGGGGAAGACGACCCATCCGAACTCTTCTGACGCCCACAGGACGAGGTCCTCACCGAGTCGGGACAGGTGCGTCATCGCCTGGGCGCACACGAAGACGTACTCGGCCGCCAGGTCCCGGCTTCCCACGGCGTCCATCGAGTTGGTGAAGGCGGCGCCGAACCCGAGCGCTCCGGCAACTGACTCCGTGTCGAGCGGCAGAGAGGATCCGGCAGAGGCCCCGGCTCCGAGCGGTGAGACGTCGAGACGCACCGCGGCGTCGCGGAACCGACCGGCATCACGCAACGCCATCGCGGCGTAGGCCATGAGGTGGTGGCCCAGCGAGATCGCCTGCGCCTGCTGCAGGTGGGTGTACGAGGCGACGATGACATCTGCGTTGCGCTCCGCCTGATCGGCGAGGACGGCAGCGAGCGCCTCGAGCTCGATGACCCGCTGCTGCGCCTCTTGGCGGAGATACAGCCGGAGGTCCAGGGCAATCTGATCATTGCGCGACCGGCCGGTGTGCAGCTTGCCGGCCGCCTCGCCGATCAGTTCTCCCAGCCGCCGTTCGACCGCGGTGTGCACGTCCTCATCGGATTCCACCCAGGAAAAGGACCCGGCCACGGCCTCGGTGTGGATGGTCTCGAGGCCCGCGGTGAGGGCCGCGCCCTCTTCGGCAGACACGAGACCGACCTCCTCGAGCATCGCGACGTGCCCCAGGGAGCCGGCGACGTCCACCTCGAGGAGCCTGCGGTCGATCGGGTCTGCCGTGAATCGCCACAGAATCTCGGCAGGCTTGCCGCCAATCCTCCCGTGCCACAGCGGCTTCGGGCTCATCACTCGCCCTCGCCGAGCCGCTTCTCGGCAAACGTCCGCAACCGCAATGACTGCAGCCGGATGAACCCCTCGGCGTCCGCCTGGCGGTACACGTCGTCTGCCTCGAACGTGGCGGTCGCCTCGTCGTACAGGCTGGCCCCGTCTGATCTCCTGCCGTCGACGGTGACCGCTCCCTTGTATAGCTTGATCCGGGCTTCGCCGCTGACGCGCACCTGCACGTCGTCCATGAACGCCTGGAGTGCCGTCCGTTCGGGAGAGAACCAGAAGCCGTTGTAGACCATCTCGGCGTACCGGCTCGACAGCTCGTCGCGAAGATGGGCGACCTCGCGGTCGAGCGTCAGCGACTCCACCGCTCGATGAGCATGGTGCAGGATCGTCCCACCCGGGGTCTCGTAGACGCCCCGGCTCTTCATGCCAACGAAGCGGTTCTCCACGATGTCGACCCTGCCGACACCGTGGCGCCCGCCGATTCCGTTGAGGGTGGTGAGGAGCTCGACCGGGCCCAGCGCCTCGCCGTTCACCGCCACCGGGGTCCCCTCGGCGAACTCGACCGTCACGAACTCTGCGGCATCTGGGGCATCTTCGGGATCGGCCGTCATCGAGAACATGCCGCCAGGAGGTCCCGTCCACGGGTCCTCGAGAACGCCGCCCTCATAGGAGATGTGGAGGAGGTTGGCATCGATCGAATAGGGGTTCTCCGCAGTGACCGGTACCGGGATGCCATGTGCTTCGGCGTACGCGACACAGTCGGCTCGCCCCTTGAGGTCCCATTCCCGCCACGGGGCGATGACTTTGATTGCAGGGTTCAGCGCATAGGCCGCCAACTCGAAACGCACCTGGTCATTGCCCTTCCCCGTGGCACCGTGGGCAATGGCGTCCGCACCGAATTCCTCCGCCGCACGCACCAGGCCCTTCGAGATCACCGGTCGCGCCAGCGAAGTGCCGAGCAGGTAGTACCCCTCGTACACGGCGTTGGCTCGGATTGCCGGGAACACGTAGTCGGCAACGAATTCGCCGCGCAGATCTTCGGCTACCGCTTCGACGGCGCCCGTGGCCAGCGCCTTCTCCCTTGCTTCGTCGACCTCTTCTCCCTGGCCGACGTCTGCGGTGTAGGCGACGACCTCTGCGCCGTACTCCTCCATGATCCAGCGCAGGATCACCGACGTGTCCAGACCGCCGCTGTATGCCAGCACCACCCGCTTCATCTCGCACCACCCTCCAGGAAGCGAGCAACCGCTTCGACTCCTACTCCGTCATCGGCGGCGACGAAGATCGTGTCGTCGCCCGCCACCGTTCCGAGCACCCCATCGACCGAGGCACCGTCGATCCGCCCCGCCACGAGATGGGCGGCCCCAGGGGGAACACGGACCACAACGAGTGTTCCGCAGATGGCGATCTCCTCGACGAACTGATCGAGCGCGGTCTGGAGGAGCCCACGGTCACGCGACCGCTCCGCAGCTGCGGCGACGACCGCGTAGTGCCCGCCGTTTCCGTCTGCGACCTTGATTGCGCCGACCGCGTCGAGATCGCGCGACACGGTCGCCTGCGTCACCACAAAGCCCTCCTCTTCGAGGAGGGCCCGCAGCTCCTCCTGATTGGCGATCTCCCGCCCCGCGAGCAATCGCCGCACCAGCCTGCGGCGCGCCTGGGTCGCCGGGTTCATTCGGGGCTCCCGGTGACCATGGTGCCGATGCCCTCAGGCGTGAAGATCTCCAGCAAGACGGCATGCTGCATGCGCCCGTCCAGAATGTGGGCCTGCTCCACACCACCGCCGAGGGCGGCGACGCACGCCTCGAGCTTGGGGAGCATGCCGGCCGAGATCGACCCAGAGGCGAGCAGGTCGTGGATCCCGGCCACGTCGACCGTCGACATCAGCGAATCGCTGTCGCCGAGGTCGCGGTACAGACCTTCCACGTCGGTCATGAAGACCAGCTTCTTCGCTCCGACTGCGATCGCCAGCGCCGCGGCCGCGGTGTCGGCATTCACGTTGTAGGGCTGGCCGTCCTCGCCGCGCGCAACCGGGGCGACCACCGGCACGTAGCCCTGGTCCTGGAGAGCGAGCACCAGGGAGGCGTTGACCTCGGCGATCTCGCCGACATACCCCAGGCGGTCGTCCTTGGGACGGGCAACGAACAGGTTGCCGTCGACCCCACTGACCCCGGCAGCTACCGAACCGTGGGCGTTCACGAGACGGACGATGTCGGGATTGACCTCGCCGACGAGCGTGGACTGGACGACTTTCATCGTGGCTGCATCCGTCACCCGCAACCCGTCGAGCCACACCGGTTCCATGCCCAGCTGACCCATCGCTCGGGAGATGGTCGGCCCACCTCCATGGACGATCACCGGCCGGATCCCGACGTAGTGGAGCATCGCGACGTCATCGGCGAAGGTCTCCCTGAGGTCCTCGTCCACCATTGCGGAGCCGCCGTACTTGATGACGACCGTCGAATCGCGGAACTGCTTGATGAACGGCATTGCCTCGGAGAAGATGCGCGCCTTGCCCATCGTCTTTGCGATGCGCGATTTGATCGGAGTCGGGGCACTGTGACCGGTGTTCACGGCATCCACCCCTCCCGGGGCAGACCCGCGGTCTCGTCGAGCCCGAGCATCAGGTTGGCGCACTGGACGGCCTGGCCGGCGGCGCCCTTGACGAGATTGTCGAGGGCGGACAGCACGATGACGGTTCCGGTGCGCTCGTCCACCGTC
>Ga0255047_10000611_pt1 | contig 28877 bp, 47 predicted proteins | sample JV7_2_1_MG_FD_183640 | JGI IMG/M metagenome (GOLD analysis project Ga0255047, IMG submission 183640) | Seawater microbial communities from Jervis Inlet, British Columbia, Canada - JV7_2_1 | ecosystem: Environmental > Aquatic > Marine > Inlet | place: Canada: British Columbia | collected 2016-10-06
CAGAGTTAAGCTCTGTTTTTGAGGCAAAAGTAGTCCCTATTAAAGTGTTTTCAATTGGGGATATGCCATCTTGACTTAGGTTTAAATAATTACTTGTCTTTATTTGATTACCTGGATCTCTACTTGAACCCATACCAACAGACATAACTACTGGACCGCTTGCTATAACCTCTGGGATACATTCTGCACGAACAATCTTTATCTTGCTGATAAGGTTTCTTATCGGTGTTCCGTCCACCTCAAAGTTCAGGTCGAATCCAAAGAACTCAACGTAAGGGACTTTAACCCTGCCAAATACTTTCTTCTTGGGGAATCCACTTGGATATGCATCATCAACACCAAGTGCTAATGGATAAAAATCCTCATCAGAAACAATGCTTTCGTTTAGGTCGTAGTTTGAAAGCTCATCGGATGCAGGAGGGCTGCTTTGAAATCTTCTATCATCTCCCTCTGGGTTGGCTACGTTTGTAGGATTTGGGTCTACTCTAATATCGTCAATCCAAGAAGCTTCTGACCACGTTCCTGACTTCTTCCAATAAACCTGCACACCGAATCGGTATGTCTCGTTCATCATATAGCCAAGATTATCATGGATGACCTGCACATCTTGATACTCTCCCAACTGAAACTTAGTCGACTCTGTAACAAACTTCTGCTTGATTCTATGCTTAAATGTCTTGCTCCATGGTCTTAGGTCAAGCTTTGGGTCTTCCTGTAAGTTTGAGAATACAAGTCTATTGTCTATAAGGTCTACGTTCAATGCTCTCTTAGGAACATTAAGGTTGCTTACGGTAATTGTAGCAAGGTCTACAGTGAACGATGGCTCAGTACCGAGGTGATCAAGAATCATAGTCCTACCTGTAATCTGACGCTCTGGTAAAGAAGAAGCGGTAACGACCTCTCCTACATAATCGATAAACCCAAGTGAGATATACTCGTACTTGTCTGTGTCTATCTGTTCTATTATGAGCCTATTTGCCTTGCCTGTGTTTACGGTAGGCTCATTACCGTATATTATTCCACTTGGACTTCCAAAGTAAGCACTTACGACATTACTTATGGCAGAGTAGGCACTTCTATTGCCAAAGTAATCTACCAAGTAGCAGAAGTATCTCTTGTTTCCAGCCTTTAATGCGCCTGACTGAATCTGCTCTGAAAGCCTTACAGTTGCCTCAATAGAGTTAGACGAAACCTCGTTCTGCTCATCTATATTATCATAGGTGTAGTAGTTGTTAGGATTGATGTAAGCTAAAGCCCCATCTTCAATGTACTCACCGTAGTAGTAGAACGCTCTTCTGTTGTTGTAATCGTCCGTGTAGTACAGTGTCTTTCTTCTTACATCATCTCGCCCTGTAATATCATTACCGTGGATTGTAAGGAAGTTTAACTGAATACTTCTAAGGAGTCTTGTGTAAGACCAAGTGTCAGCATCGTAGTCATACAGTGCCACTCCTATCTCACCGATGGACTGTGGGTTTCTAAGCATTACCTCGTCACCTACAGTGTATAATGTATTGTCATGTACACCACCAAAAGATGTATCTGTAATGATTTCTATTTGGTTAGGTGTTGGTATTCCTGACACAAGAAAAGTACCGTTCAACCAACTTGCATTTGAGTTTGATATACCAACCCACTCTCCAACTTGAAAGTCGTGATTTGAGGAGAATGTAATTAGTGTGGGTGCGTCAAATGTTGTTCCAATAACAGGACCAACATCAATTACGTTTAAATTAAGCTCCTCTGGCTCTTTCTCAAGAGTTGTAGATGTAATGAAAAGATGTCCGAGTATGTCGTAACTTCCGTTAGCTATAAGACCACCTGTAAGATTTAAAGGAATAGCCTCTTGAGTTGCAAAGATGTCAAGCCTGTCGTTACCTATAGACTGAATATAGTAGTCGTAGTAGTCAAATCCATTGAACTCAACGTCAACATAGTCTGGTCCGAGTGTGAACGTGAACTGCGCAGCGTATGTAGATGATTGTAGGTTACTGTATATACTTGAAATATCACCCTGAGTTTGAACCACTTGTATCTCGTGGTTCTGATTCATCGTCAGGAACGATATCACGTAATTTCCAGATGTGGCTGTAGCACCACTTACAGATGGAGTTACATTAGAGGGAATTGCATCAATTGTATTTGGAGGAACAACTAAATAAATAGTGTTTCCGTTAATAGCTAATATCGTCCAAGTTCCATTTAGCTGAGATGGAGTTGCTCCGTCTATAACCAACTCACTTCCAACAAGCAAATTATTAACGTAAGGTAGGCTTGGAATTGTAACTGATAAGAATCTAATATAATCCCCTTTGTTAATATAAGCAACCTCACCTATCTCATAGGATACTGTTTCTCCCTCCTTTATTCTGTACTTCTTATTCTGAGCTTGTACCTCGCCTAACGTGAACGCAAGCTCATTACCCTTTGTAGGAATAACAGCACCTCCAGTGCCTCCCTTCTCGGTGAGCTTCTGAATGTTCTTTGCGTCTATGTAGTTTCCTTGTCGTACATAGCGAGGATCACTGTCCTTGTCCATGTTGCCGACAGGATTGAATCTTACTGGCTGATCGCTCATTATCTATCGTTTCTGTCCGAGGTTATCCACGCATTTAGAATGGCGGCTATCTCACGTTTGTTCTCTTCAAATCTCTCACGTTGGCTCATGCCTTTCAGATGCTGCTTCTGATTCTTCCAGGTTCTTTGGTACTCTTGTCTTATGTTGACAGGATAGTTTTCAAAGAAACTTAGCGTGAACTGATAGCACAAGTAAGCCTCTATCGCTCTCTCGTGTCTCTCAGACATCAACATCAATCCGTCATCGTCCACGGTCCTTGAGATGTATGCGATACGAAGCTTGTTCGTTTCAAGGTCTGAAGGTGCGTGGAAGACGATATAGCCTTCTTGTATTTGAAAGGGATTGTTGAATCCGTTGTTTATGTTAGCCACGTTCTCACACCCACAATCTGTTAGGAAAGGTAGGTCAAGGTACGGCTGCTCAAAGCAGTTGCCGTTGGAGTCGGACATTCTTGCTCCTAAAAGACGAATAAAGCCCATAGGGAGCTTCGCACGACCATCAACGATGTCAATTGTACACGCACGTTTTGCGTAGGTTGTATCGTCACCTATATGACGCATAGCCTCGTCTGCCTTTCTTAGCAGGAAGCCATCGAACTCTGTCGTGTCCTGAATACGTAGCATCTCCTTTGCAGACTCAACTGCCTCTTGGAGACTTATGATGCTATATTTACCTACCTCTATCATTTCGTTTGAACGTCACGTTGAATATTAGAGTCCTCTGCTGAGTTTGATATCTTGTTGATAGGCACTCTCATAGAGTCTACTATCGTTCCCCTTCTCACAAGGTCTTCGATACGCTTCATTGCATCGTTAGTGATAGGATACTCATCGTGGTCAAAGCTGAACTGAGGAACACTCGTAGGGTCTTCAAAGATACCTTCTACCAATGGGTATTTAACCTTTGGGTCGTGTATCTCCAAGTAACCTCGTGTAGTGTCGTACAGAAAGTGTACGTGCTTGTTCATAGCAAGCTTGTGTACCCTTTGATTACCACGAGAGCTTAACTGCATACGTGTACGAATCTTCCAAAAAGCCTCGTCACCTTTAATGCTTCCAACGTACATAAGACCGTCCATCTTGTCGTTGATCTCAACTGTACGTGGAATCTCGAACAGGTTGTAGCAGTCAGACTGCTGGATAGCCTTCTTGTACTCAGGATATACTCTCTGAATGAAGTTAGGGTGTACCCTTGTGTTCTTACGGTACATTTCGGTAATGGCAAATGCCCTTGCAGCGTTCAATACTGTAAGCATCGTACCAACATCGTAGCGTGACTCATCGGTGAAGATTCCACCTTCGTCAGCCATCTGTATCAATTCTATGCACTCAAGCGTCTTCAATGTACTCGTATATTAGTTCTTCGTATAATTCTTCGTAGGTCACATCGACCTCCCAATCTATGAATATGTCTCCCGATATAGTCATTATGGGTTATCTATCATCTCCCTATCTGCAATCTGATACTGATTAGGGTCACGTACTTCTTGGTAGAACATCTTGACAGCCTCATCTGTAAGCCTGTTCAATAGTGTCTCGCTGTAGAATAGTGATAGGTCACGAACATCGTCAGTAACGTCTATTACTACTTCAGGCTTTCTTATATAATCAACCTTTACAGCACGACATATAGCACCTTGTGGATGCATAAGTATAAAGTTCTTATGCTGATTGAATCTTGGCTCATCGATACTCGGCTCACCAGACTTTGATATTCTTCGGTCACTCTGTAGATACTTAGCCCAATTAACTTCAACCTGCGCTATATCGACTATTGAATCAATTTGAGCTTGGCTTAATGTGACAGGAGTATTGAAGTTAGGAGGATAAGCTGGTGCGTAAATCTCATACTTGAACTCACTTATCTGTCTTACCAAAGCATATCCTACATCTGTAGGTACTGTCTGAAACACAGAGCCGAATATAAGGTCCTTGTCTCTTAGCTTAGTAGGTCTAAAGAACTCTATTACAGCAGGAGTTCCAGGATATCCTTTGTAGATAGGAATAGCTTCATCGCTCTCATACATATACGCCTCTATAGCCAATACGTGAAGATAATCTCCAAGCATACTTCTGGATCCTGTTGTCTGAGCAACAGTAACAATGGAGCCGTTATCTGCGTCTGTAATGGCATTAATAGGTGTTACAACATCAACAACTGTAGGAGAAGTTACAGTAACAACCGTAAACGTCTGTCCAAGGTTGGGGTATCCTGTAGGTCCTTCAACCGTAAACTTATCACCAACTATCAAGTTGTGTTCTGCCGAGAACGTAAACACGCCAGCAACAGTTGCGGAAGCAATTGGAACTGGAGTTGTTCTGAATCTGTTGTTGTTGATTAAAAGAAACTCATCTATGACCATCAACTCAGACAGTTCATCGAACTCCTTCTGAGTATCCATACCACGATACTTGTTTTCTATAATACGTAGGAACGCATTGTCAAACGCACGTTGCATCTTTGCATCGCTGACGTAATCCGAGTAGCTGTTATCAATCTTGTCCTCGAATAATTTTTGAAGATCTAATCCTGTGACCATAGAACAAAGATACGCAATGTTATGGACACATAAAAAGAAACCCCAACCTTACGGGGCTGGGGCTGCTTTCATTTGTTGTCTGATTATTACTCAGACAGCTCTATACCATTCTCCTCCTCATAAGCGTGGATTCGTTCAATCGCCTTATCAAGGTCGTTAGGGAACTTACCCTTTAGCTTATATTTCTTGTATAGCTTCATAAAGTGCGCTCTTTTTTCGGCAGGAGTGATGTCATCTTCCTCGACCTCATTGAGTTCGTTGAAAGCTGTGTCATCTCCACTGTCTGCAAGCGAACGTACAAGGTTATCATACATCTGTGGGTTATCCTTGAAGAACAATGCAATGTCATCCTCATCCTTACCGATAAGAACGTCACCGATGTAGAACTTATCTGCATCTTCTGTAACAAAGCCAGATACAATTCCCTTGTTAACGTACACCAACATCTCAACCTTCTTGGCTACTGAACTCTTGTTCAATGAACCGAATGTCTCAATGAATCTTGATGTGTTAGGCTCTCTAAGAAGTAGACCACTCTCAATATCAACAAGTTCAAGAGTGATGTCATCGTCAGACATATCTCTTGGGTCTTGCTTGAAGAAGTACATTACATCCTTTCTCTCAGCCTCTGTCATTCCGTAAATGGTTGATACTACACGGTTTACGCTTACAGTCTTGGCTCTCTTCTTCTCCTTGGTAGCCTCAATCACTTCGATTGTGAACCTGGCTCCGTCCTTCCCTGTTCCGTTGATATCTTCAACCATTGGGTGGTTCATCCAAAAACTGATTTGATCCTCTACCTCCTCAACTGACTCACCGAAAATCTTGCTCTGTGTTGCAAGTTCCCCTGCGAATCGGATGTCTCCTCTGTTGGTAGTTAGGTTTCCAGACTTGACCTCACCGTACTGATTGAGTGAGATGTTTCTGCCCTTCAAGTTGTAAGTTGCAGTAAGCGTTACAGCTTGTTTAATGTGATTTACGCCCTTTGGCTTAATCACCGCAATTTCTCTTTCCATTTTAAAGTATTAGTTAATTAACAGCGTAAAGATAAAAAAAAGAGGTGACAAAACTGCCACCTCTTTTTAAAATTAAATAACTGAATGTTATTACACGTTAGAACCCAAAAGTTCAGCAGCAGTGTAAGAACCATCAATAATACTGTCAATCACAGCGTCAAGAGCAGCCCAACCAGCAGCACCTTCGTCAGCGTAAACCTTCAAAGAAACAGCTTGGTCGCTAGTTTGCTCGTTAAAGCCTCCGTTACCCTTAGGAGCCATAAGCTCAAAGGTGTACTCACTGTAAGAAAGACCAACAACTGGAAGTGCGGCAGCAGAACCAACAGCAGGGAAAGAGTCTACAATACCCTCTGCAAGAAGGTCTGCACCTCTTCCAACTGGAGCTACAGGAGCAGCAGTTTGTGCGGCTGCTCCAAGAGGACCACTAACACCTGTAAGGTTGAAGTTGTCAACTGAAGAAGCAGGAAGAATTAGTGTATTTGCACCTGCGGCAGGGACCGTAATTGCAAGTCTGCCAGAAGCTACGTGTGCTAAAACAACATCTCTCCATCCATCACAAATCTCAGCAGGAGTTGGAGTAGCGGCTCCACTTACCCAAGTGATTCTTTCTGTTATTAATTCACCGCTAACTTCTTGAGTTAAAAAGAAAGCATACTCTGTGTTAGAAGCACCAGTACCTGGTGTTGCAGTTACAATACCTTCGGTTCCAGCAGCACCTGTTGATTTAGACACAGCACCAAGCTTTTTCCAAGGGAAAGTGTATTTTACAGAGTCTGTACCTACACCTTTTCGGATTCTACCTAAACCGTCTACGAAGTCTACAGCAGTAGCTACAGTCTCAGCGGTAGTAAGAATAATATTGATATCTCGATTCATTTTTTCTAAGTTTTAAGAGTTATAAATTAAGCTACCAATTCAATCAATCCACTGAACTTACCGATCATGTCGATTCCGTTGTCAGCCATGATGTCACATCTGTGAGCATCTACTGAACTTACGATATCTACACTGTAATCTGCGAAGTTATCAACAGTTGGTACACCTGCGTCAGCCATACCTTTGATGTAACCTGCGTAGAACTCAGAAGGTCCTCGGAAGATTTTTTCGATAGCAGGAGCAAGACCTCCACCTTTCACTTCGATTGGATCCAAGTCAAGTGCGAAGCAAGTGTGCTGCTGACGGTATGGGTTGCTAAGTCCAGCAACTGAAGTCAACTCTGGGAAGAACTCAGTATCGTTAAGAACTGGAAGCTCTACCATTGCAACTTCAACACCAGCGATAGCGTACATACGTACATCTACGCCTTTTACTTCTTGACCACCGAATGTGTTCATAGAACCAGCATTCTCAATGTATCCGTCAGTGAAAGTTCTTTGGATGTGCTGCATCATTCCACGACCCATGAACAATGTGATAGGAGTAGTTCGGCTTGCCTTACGGCTCCATACATTAGCAAGGAAGTTGTCGAACTGAGCCTGAGTCAAAGCAGAAGCAAGTGGAAGGTACTCACCACCTCTGTTGATGATAGACCATCTTACACCACCGTTCATGTCAGAAAGACCACCTACTTGAGATGTGAACTGAGCTTGGTTTGAGAACAACATCTGCTTCTCCATCTGACGAAGGAATCGCTGTACCATCAAGTCCAATTGAGCATCTCCCCAGAACTTGTCCTTGTAGTAGATACGAGACTTGATGTTCTCTCTTCGAGAAGCCAAGTAAGTATCACGCTTAACAGCAGAGTAGTTGTAAATCAACTCTGGGAACTCATATAGTGGAGATTTTCCGTCAGAGTAGAAGTTTGGAGAACTGTCTCCCAATACCTTAACGTAAGTTCCAGCAGTTGAGAACGCAGTGTTCATTGCAACAAGAGTAGACTCAGTTGCCTCCAAAGTAATAGAACCTGGAGTAGCTGCGATTACTTTACCTGATACACTGTGGTCAGCAGCAACTACAACGTCACCAACACGGAAAGTGTCAACTGGTGCAGGAGGAGTTCCCTGTGGCTGAAGTGTAAGAACAAGTGTGTTACCAACGATTGCGCCTGAAGCAACTTGAGCAATAACGTGTCCACGACCCATTACTGATTTCTCGTACTTGTCAGTATCGAACTGCTTACCGCCTCCGAAAGGCATATTCAAGATGTTAACGATCATTCCGAACTTGTTATAACCTCCTGAAAGGTCATACACGTTACGGAAATCGTTACGATCAGACAATGACCGAATAGTCAAGTTGTCTGCAACGTTTAAAGGGCTATTTTGTGCCATTTTAGATTTCTTTTAAATTTTTATCAAAGAGTTATGTTCCCTCCATTAACCCCTCTTCTTCCTGCGGCATCGCCTCTTGCCTTCAAGTATGCGTTGTAATCATTCGTTCTGCCTCCTACTTTTGTGGTTTTTAAACCCGTTCTCTTCGGTGCAGCACGTTTGATGAACTCTGCCTTCTGACCTTTGACCTTGCCCTGTTGAACTTTATTCTGAAGGACATCCTTCTTGAACAAATCCCAAGCGGCAAAGTCAAACATCTTATTGACATTCACAGTACCATCTGCATTAACGAAACCTATCTTACCTGAGACTACGTGATCGTGAATGGCTTTGGTCATGTCTTCGGTGAGATTTAAACCGTAATAACCCTTACCCTTCATTGAATTAGTAAGTCCCACGAATTGTTCGTGATTTTTTCTTTGTGTCTCTTGCATTCTCTTCTGCTGCTCAACCGACTGTTCGTTGGCTTCAAAAGCAACATTCTTGATTCTATTCTCCTGCTCTGACTTCATCTCTGCTCGCATCTTGCGAACTTCAATCTTTCTCTGTGCAGGTGAAAGGTCATCAAACCTATCCATCTCGTACTCAATCTCTTCCTCTGTTAGGTCAAGTTTCTTGATGCCCATTTCATATACCTTCTTGTCAGGCATGGCATCGTAGTCTTTGTCTAACTCAAAAGACTTTAAGTATTCTCTGAAGTTACCGTTACCAGACTGCTTGAACTTTAAGTACCCATCAATCAATGGGTCGCTTAGTACAGACTCAGCCTGTGCAACCTTTTGCTCCATATCTTGAAGCTTTTGGCTCTCAGTAACTTTAGGTTCTTCTTTGGCAGGTTCATTGTCAAATGAGAATGGGTCTTTCAAGATTGACTCTTGCTTAGACTTATCTTCCTCTTGGAGTACAATATCCCAAGCCTCTTCATCGGAAAGCTCTGAGTTACCCTCACGTTCTTTTACAGCATCGATTCTTTTCAAGTCCTCAACCGCTTGATTCTTTTTGTCCTCAAGTGTTTTAGACTTTAGCTCCTCGATCTGCTCGGAGAGTTCATCTTCTTCCTTGCCTGGGTTTTCTTCCATGAGCTTTGAGATGATGGATTGCTCCTCATCTTGCTCAAGAGATACCTCTACATCGTAATTCAAAGAACCCTGTTCCTGTCCTTCTTCCGTGTTCGCATTGTTGTCTTCCTGAACAACACCGTCCTTAATTTCTTCCATTTTACAAAGTTATATATAATTTACTGATTTACAACACTATGCACCCTGACCTTCAAGACCTTCCTCTTGACGCTGCTGTTCTCCTGCAATTTGAGCCTCTTGATCAGCGAGTGGTTGCATGGTCTTCTGACGAAGTTTAGCCTCCTCTCTTGCATTTCTACCAGACTCTGCCATCTCCTGCTGCTGCATTGCGAACTGACGCTGACGCTCCTGCTCCGCTTGTTGCTGTAGCATCATCATCTGCTGCTGCTGCTCTTGCTGCATCTTACGCTTCTTGATCTTTAAGGTCATCTTATCCTTCAGCTCACCGTATGTACGTGCAGTTTCAAGTTCGATATAGTCATCAAAGTCGAACCCTGTCTTGTCTGCATTCTGAGCCATAGCCTGTGCGATGGTCAACAGTCTCTGTCTTGACTGCTCATCGATGACATCTTCAATGTCAACCTTGACCATCATATCTTCCAACTGGAACTCGGTGGTGTTCTTGAAGAACTTGATAGCGTCTTCAGACAGCATTACGTCTGCCGCCTCTTCACCATCCATATCCATCAACATAATCTTAGCCTTGTTTAGGATGTACTGTAGCAAGTAGGTGTAGTATGTCATAAACCCATCGTAGTACGTTGCCATACCCAACTGATTCTGACTGATAGACTGCTGCTGCGATCCGTAACCTACATAGCTTGTCAACTGACCCATAGATACTTTTGATGCGTTGATGATTTCCTTCATCATTCGCTCCTTCTCTTGAATCAACTGCGTGTAACGGATTACGTTCTGGTCAAGAGTCATGTCGACTGTCTCAACCATTCTCTGTCCGTCAAGTACGTTAGGGTCCTCACCGTCCGAGCCGTCTGTAACGTGCATTCCATACTTCTTCAAGTTGGCTACAAGTTCACGTACAGTATCTCCTTCTCCAAGCTTGTGTCCATTAATCAAGTAAACCTTTCCAAGGTCTTTACCTATGTTCTGACGAATCTTGTACTCGTATGCATCGATGTCATCCTGTAGTTTCTTCATTCTATCAACTACAGAACGATTCATTCCCATCATCATGTTAGGGATGAATGTACGTACAGGTAGCATAGGGCGGCTTGGGTTCATTGAGTCGTAGACCACGTTGTAGTCCTGACCGTAATCTGTAAGGATAGCGTTGCCGATCATAGTGGCTCTATCTATTCTTAGGTATGTGTAACGCTCTGAGTCGTTTCCGTGGACAGGAGTAATGTCTTTACCGCCTTTCTTTTTGTTTACTTTTTTATCTTCTGGAACCTCTGTAATCCAAAAACCTGTAACAACAGCTACCTGTCTGTAGTTTCTTCCGTCAGGACCTCCCCACCAGTTAAAGCCGATGTCCGATCCGCTTGAACCGTTGTAGTGGTTTAGAAGTTCAAATCCGATACCAGGCGTAGTGATAGACATCTCCTTCACTAATTCACGCTCCTCGTCTGTAAGGTCGTATCTGTAGTAAATCTCTTCGGGTGTCATAAACGTAACCCAACCGACAAACTCTGCTGTCTCGTTGTAGTCTGAGTCGTTGCTGAAATCTACGATAAGATTGTAAGGAGGAATGACTTCTGTGTATGGTCTTCCGTGCATCTCGTCTACAAAAACTCCGCAGTACCTTCCTACAGCGCAGTCTGTAAACGCTCTCATCATCTGATCCTTCAGTCTGTTTCTATTTATGATGTCGTTGATAAGGTCAAGACCGTACTCCTCCATCTCATCGATTGGAGACTTCATAACCTTCTCTACAGCCTCGTCAAGGTCGATGTTATTTCCGATACCCTCTGGGAAGAACCCCATACCGAACTGCTCTTGAGTTTGATTGAAGAACTCAGTAAGTTCTTTCTTGAGCTTTATCATCTGAACCTTCTCAAGCTTCTTTGAGATTTTAGACGGCTCAAGGCTCTCTATAGCAATTTTAGTGGAGTTAAGGACCTTTCTGATTCCTCCACGCATATACTCGATTAACTCAAATATCTGCTCTCCCTTTACGTAAGGAGCAGGGAGCTCACCACCTTTATCATCCTCCGTTAGGTACGCAAAGTTGAAGTTCTCCTGCGTACCCATAAAGTATCTGTAGTTGTTGATGATTTGATCAACTGGAGATGCCTCTGCCCATCTCTTTGTACTTCTCTTACCCTCTCTCTTTACCTCGTCTGTGTTTGAGGCTATGTTGTAGTGGGTGGCTATGTATCTTACATTCTGAGCGTACCAGTTCTCAATAGACCCATACTCTTCCTCTATTTTTTTCTTGTCAAAATAGCTGTCTGGTCTGTCGTAAACTATTTCAAGACTGTGGCTGTTGTCCAGTATCATCTGTTATGAATTTTAAAGCGGCTAAAGGAAGCTCAAATACTCTTCCATCTATGTGTCTTATTACTATTGCGTAAGTGTTTAGTCCATTGTTTATATCGCCCTTGTACCCCACTGCAAGGAACTCACCTGTTTTATCGTTCCCATCTCTTCCTACCCACCTTACGCTTCTTCCTTTGGCGTTCTTGTGTTCCATATTCCTATACCTGTTTTTGTAGGAAACTCTTCTCCAGCTTCAAATATCGGAATTTTCTTCCACTTTGTTACCCTTCTACCTGATTCATCGGTAGTTACATAGCTAACCTCTTTGTACTTTACAGACATCTTTTTGTTGCTCTTCTTGTACTCATCTCTGTCGTACAGTTCACAGGCAACCAATGCATCTAAAAGGTCGGTGTTGCTAACGTGGAAGTCTGGTAGTTGATTGATTATCTCCAAGAACCATATCCTGTCTGAGTGATTTCTAAGGTACTCGAAGAATAGATTGTATATCGTGTCTCTGTTCCACTTGTCCTTATGGAATCCCTTTGCAGACTTTCTGTCAAATGACTTGGCTCCTGTGATTACAGGCTGGTTTGCTATGTATGCCCAAGTTCCGTATTGTCTGTACTGATCCATCAACACCCTACCCTCGTTTCTTTCAATCATATTCTTACAGTCGTTGTAGTAACGCTGTAGCATCATTGTCTCTTGGTATATCGTAATAGGGTCGTTTGTTCTTCGCTGATAGTAAGCCACGTACTCTTGTGTGCTTGGACGCTTTACTATGGTAGAATGTACGGAACGCTTACCACTGCTCAATGCCTTCTTGGTATCCATACTGTCCGTGTCTACCATAGGGATAGGGTCAGTTCCAGCTCTGTAGTCTTCGCCTGTTACAGGGTGTTCAAGTATTGTGTAGTTGCCTTTAGTGTTGGCTATGGCTACAACCCTCCCTCCCTGCTCAACAAGGTCGTATGTGTTTACAGGTCTTGGTGATTCTACTATGACCTTCTTCTGTGCGTTTATCTTTGGTAATATGTCTTCAGGAATAATACCGACATTATTCATCTCAAAGATGTCATCGATAGATAGAGGGTATGACTTTACGAAACCTATGTAGTCACGCTTATCGTCAGACCTGTCAAGATATTCCCTACGCTTCTCTACCCACTCTTTTGCGCCATCCTGATCAGACCATCCATTCGGACAGAAATCGTAGAACTTACCCGTCTGATGTCCGTTCTTATCGAACTCAGGCGCACGACTGATACCCATTGTTCCAGGGATGAATACAGTCCTAACACCTAACGCTTCAGCTTCCTTCCACATCATCTCAGCCTCCTTGATACCCTCTTCCGATACGATACCAGCAGAACCACCAAACACTACAGGCGCAATCTTTTCAAAGTCATCCATCAGACAAGCCTGTATGGACTGACGTACCTCTGATGCATAATCATGCAGGAATAACTCATCGATAAATGCGTGTGCCGCACGTTCCGATTCAAAGTTGGCTGCATCCTTACGGCTATCGCTTGTCTGTCTTGCGAGGATGTTTGAGAAGTTACCAGTGGTCATCCCCTCGTTGTCCTTGATGTCTATGGTCATGTAACCTGTAAGTCTTTGAGACTTCTTCTCAGGCTTTACCCATTCATCGAACTTGTCGTATGCTACGGCTACCTTTTCGTTGAATAGTTTCTCCGTCTTGCTCCTGTTGTTAGATGTCAGGAGCGATGTCGAACCTGGACTTGTCACTGCCTTCCATAACGACACTCCTGCCCCAAAAAGAGCAGAAAGACCTATACCTCTTCTTTTGTAGATACATAGATCCTGTCCAAGTCTTGTCGCTTCGTAGTATTCATCAATAACCCACTCATCAACATCCCTCCACCAAGGGTGTATCAGTTGACCTCTCGGCTGTTTTATCTTTATCTGAGTGAGGTAGAAGTAGTGTAGACCTTTAAGACCTGCGTGTCCTTCCACCCATCTTTCCTGTTCCTGTAACCACCACTTAGCCTCTTCAGCCTTTGTCATCTTTGGCTTACCCTCCCACACGAACTTCGGTGGCTTTGGTTTTCCGTTGATGATTATTTCAGGACCCTTCCCTTTGGTCATTAAGATTTTGCTTTGTTACAAAAATAGTTATTTGATTTGACATTATGATTTTATACATTGCCAAAAATTTAGATATGACTTACAGTTACAAGTGCCAAGGAAAGTGTAAGATGGTTCAAGACCGTGTTCACGGAATGAACGAGAAGCCTGTATTTATGTGCTGCGGAAAGCAGATGAAGAAGTTCTTCGGAACCCCACCGATAGGTATTCACGGTGCTAACACTGGCAACAGAAAGGGTGCGTAAATGCTTTGTTATTTTTACTATCTTTGTCCTGTTCCTTTCCTTTCTCCTTCCTTGGGGTAGTACTTTCGGGTGCTGCCCCTTTTTTTATTAAGAAAAATGAAAGTAATACTACCTACTCCATCTAACTTTGAAAAGAAACTTTGTAGTTATTTTTCTGAAGAGTGCGCTGTGTCAAACGTAACCGAGTACAGCAAGAGAAACCAATCAAATATAAACAAGATATCGAAGGATATATACTACGGTAAAATAGCTGAGATATTGGTGTTTAATTACCTCATCAGTAAAGGTAAAAAGGCTTCCCCTCCAGATTTTATGATATACGAGTCAAAGATGAAAAGCTTTGACGCTGACATTAAAGTTGAAGATGTAAACATACACGTTAAGTCATGTTTGGATTCGTCAAAATTCCCAAACAGTTGGTTGTTTCAGCCAAATGATCCAGTGATAAAACAAAATTCTGACAAGGATATACTTGCATTGGTCGTTATATCTAAAAAACCGTATGTGTATTTTAGAAAGATTAACACTGTTAAATTTGAGCCTCCTGTAAAGAAGTCTTTAAATAAGCTTGTTATATACGAGCGTTCTTTTTCTTAACTTAGCGGCATGACAAACAAAAGAATGAGACTATCTCCAGATGAGGTAGATTTGATAAACGAACACAGAGGCAAGACCGTTGTCAATATCAATAATAACACGGCTCTTGATATCCATTTAGCTGAACGAGGTATAGACAAGGAAGATGTTGTAAGTGTCAAACACTGGCAATCAGCAAGCGGTGAGTTCAGGTTCTCTGTCGTTACAAAGGAGGACGGACTGAAAGTATCTGTCATTGAGGATACGTTCGATGAGATACTCAAGGACATGCAGGATTACGCTCCTGTCATCAAACCTATCAAAAGAGAACCAGTATCAGACCCCCATTGTTTAGTGTTCGACCCAAGCGATATACACGTAGGTAAGTACGCTACAGAATACGAGACTGGTTCACACTACGACATAGAGAAATCTGTAAAGCAGGTCGATAAAGGTCTTGACGGAATACTTTCCAAGACCATAGGATTCAACATCGATAAAGTGTTCTTCGTCATAGGGAACGATGTCCTGCATACGGAAGGGGCTTACGGAACAACCAAGAACGGAACAAGACAGGATATGTCAGGAATGTGGTACGAGGCATTTCTTGCTGCTAAGGCAATGTATGTCAGGAGTATTGAGAAACTACTCGGAGTTGCTGATGTTCATGTCATATTCAACCCTTCCAATCACGACTACGCAACAGGATGGATGCTTGCACAGACACTTGAGGCTTACTTCAGGAATAGTGAAAACGTAACGTTTGATGTTAGTATAGCACATCGTAAGTACACTGCATACGGTGTAAACCTTATATCAACAAGCCACGGTGACGGAGCGAAGATGGAGTCAATGCCACTTCTAATGGCTCAGGAATCTCCAGAACTTTGGGTGAGATGTCCGATGAGATATGTTTACCTGCATCACATCCATCACAAGCAAACTCACAAATTCATGTCTGGAAAAGACTTTGTAGGCGTTACAGTGGAATATCTACGCACACCAAGTGCATCTGATTCATGGCATTCACAGAATGGATATGTAGGTGCTAAGAAAGCTGTAGAGGCTTTCGTACATAGTAAGGAACACGGACAGGTAGCACGTATAACTCATAACTTATGATGTCAAGGGAAACGAGGAGACTCGTTAACAACTTACTTATGATTCTTATCCTTATCTTTGCCTCAGCCGCTATTTGGCTGTTAACCCTCTATATGGCAGGAATAATATGGAAATAAAAATCGACCCTAAGAAAAAGAAAATCGTAATCAAGTACGATATTACGGAAGAATCAAAGAAGATCCTTTCTCAGGCTCAATCTCTTGCTGAGTCTCTTCCTGAGTATCTTGTGAAGATTCTCCCATTCTCAAAGAGTAAGAAAGATAAAGGAAGTCAATCCTAATATCTTCCCCCGTCTTTATCATTACGATTCCATTAACGCAGTCTTCAGCGGCTTCGTGCTGAGACACCCTTTCCCACATATTCTTTATTACACGTTTTAAGTCAGCTATAGACGGTGTTACACCGCCCCAATAGGCTTTTATGCTCTTATTTGACCTAATAATGTGCTTTACGTGCGAATAATCTATTGCTTCAATGAAAGCTTGTGCTATATTTGTGTCCATGATTGCAATATTACAAAAAAGTTTCCTGTGTATGAACCCAGGGACTGTATTTAATTTAAAGGCTCACGAAGAACGTGCAGATATTGAAATATTTGTATGTGAAGAGCCTGACGATGAAGGAAAGGAGTTCTGGCTCTCTAAGGGGTTTGTCCTCGGAGATTTTGAAGATGGCTACAAGCCGTTATGCTGGACTCAAGACCTATTCATCGTCATCTGATACAGTCTTAGGTTTTTCAATCCACCAAACAGCATCAGGCTCCTTTACAGGTCTTCCTGATGTCTTTCTGTACACTGAATTGTCAGAACCTAAGAACCCATCAAAGTAACGCTCACCGTCACTCCATACACAGTTTTTGTGTACGTCTGGTCTGTTCCAAAACACAATATTCCAAGACTTCTTATTCATGGCTGTGATTTATTCTGCTAAGTTACTGAAAATTAAGCGATTACAAAAGACTCTGCTTCAGTAGCTCTATCAGTCTCTCGTTGGCAGGGTAAATCTTCATAGATTTTTTATCTCCGAACTCCCACTTCTGATGACACTCCAAGCATAAAATGTTGATGTTGTCCTTATTGTGTCTAAGTTTTGGTTGCGAACCCTTAGATAAAATGTGTGAGAACATATATCGCTCCCACTTACCGCCTAAATCCTTGTCGCACTCCTCGCAGTAGTGGGGTCTTTCTGACCAAAGCTCCTCGTAGAACTTAGTATCAAGGTCGATTTTATCCTTTGCCTTCTTAGACGGACCAAGCTTCTTGTATGATTTGGACGCACAGGGCTTACATCTTCCTTTGCTCCAGATATAGTCTTCCTTGCCGCACTCCTTACAGGTCTTCTTCTTTCTTGGTATCATGCAGTAAATATAAAAAGAAAACCCCCACCGATTGGCGAGGGCTTCCTAAACAGCAATGAAAACAAAAACAAAAGCAAAAAACTTTTGAGAGTGAGCAAATTTAGTAATTCAGTTGAGAAACACAAAATAAAGTTTGATCAATCTCTCTAATTCTACTATCCCCTGCTCGGTAGTAGCAGCGAACTGCATATTATCATCGTAGAGCTTTACAAAGCCAAAGTCGTGCAGGAACATTATCTCCTCGTGATGCTCGTGATCCCAAACATCCTTACCGAACATAAGTTCCTTCAGTAGGCTCATTTTTAGCTCATCCTTCATCTCCCAGGTCGTAGTTCTTGTGTCTTATGTCAAACTTCCTGTTCTGCATCTTCTCTACGAATTTTCTTCTCGCCTCGGCAGGATCAGTGTCTTTACTAACGTAAATGGTCGTGTTCCTGTCGATTACTACACGCTGTAGGTCATTAAGGTTTGGAGACATCATCTCAGACACTTTTAGAGCCTTGTTACGCAATTCATTCAGCTCTTCATTTCTTACTGCACCCTCTTTTTGCATACTTCTAAAGTTAGTGGTTTAAAATTGTTTTTTCAAATAGGGTCGCAATGTAGAAACTATTCCTAAATTAGCAAGTAAATACTTATGAGATGGATGTAAGAAAAGCAAAGGTAACCGAAGGTATGCAAATTGAATGTTTGGTTCAGATATGCGCTGAAGAGTCAGAAATGATGATGATAGACGCTGTAGACGCTCACAGGGCTATATCTAAGACAGTGCTTAACCCTAACAACCATGTTTATGTCGCATTGATGGATGGTGAGATAGTTGGTGTGATACTTGGCGTGAAGGGAGCCATATTCAGTAACCTTCACAATATGGAGGTTTCAATGTGCGTGTCTTCCAAGTGGAGCAGGATGGGAATCGGGTCTATGCTAATGGAACACTTTTTATTGGAACACGGATGGCTAAACGTATATGCAGAGGTGGTAAGCGACAACGAGCCTATCATACAGTTGCTACTCAAACATAACTACAAGCTTGTATGCTCACTACCTAAGTTCGTGAACACAAGAAGAGGATTCAGAGATAAAATGATACTTACATACAATGGATAAGCCGAAGAACTTTAAAGAATTAAAGCAAAGACTACTGCCGTTCATAAATTATGAACAGAGCATTCAATTGAACAATGAGTCTAAAGTACAAAATGTAGGCAATATGATTAACTCTCACATTGAAATGCTTGAGGCTAACCCTGGAAACAGGACCTTTATGCCATACTACGATAGGCTCGTCATACTCCTGACTATCCTTGAAGCTGGTTGGGAATAGTAAATCGCTCAGGATCTATCTTCTTACATCTCTCAAGTATCAGTACAGACACCTTCTTGAACGCCATTCTCTCGGCAGGTGTAGTCTCAGTACCTATCTCGGTGTTAAGTCCAGCGTCAAGCTCAAGTAGAATATCTACCGCAGACTTGTGTGGTGACTTCGTTCCTGACGTATCAATTGCTCTTCTCAGATACTTAGCAGTATCAAGAACTTCTTCGTATGCGTGTTGAAGCCATTCTTCCTTGGAGTAGTCTTCCCTATCTACGGTTACACCGTACTCCTGCTTTCCTTTGATGTCCGAGGATACAAGGTCCTCGAATATTCGCTTACTCGTGTTACTTTCCATATCTCAAATATAAGGGTTATCTTTGTTATATGGCAAAGCGTAACTACAAAAAAGAGTACAAAAAGTTCCAATCCTCTGAGGAGCAGAAGAAAAAACGTGCCGCACGCAACAAGGCAAGACGCAAAGCCGTAAAGAAGGGTACTGTGAAGAAGGGTGACAAGAACGATATGTCACACACAAAGAATGGGGTAGTAAAAAAGCCCCAATCCGTAAACCGAGGCTCTAATAAAGATATGCCTGGCGATAAACGTGCCAGGGGTAAGGGTCAAAAGAAACGTCAGCCTAAGAGAGGGCGGAAGAAATCTTCTTAGACAGGTAGTCGTTGATTGCAGATATACAGTTTTTACCTTTTCCGTATTCTACACTGTTCCTGTCCATAAAATACTTCATCATTTCATCCTTGTGAAAGGAATACCATGTATCGTCATATGGGTTGTACGTGGCTAATACGCCATAGTAGTGCATTCTCTGTTTCTTTTTCATCTTACTTTGTTTAACCATTCAAATTCCTTTGTTCGCATTCCTGCATACATTACCCCAATAGAGTCAGCCATGTGTTCCTGCCTCATCAGTGGGAAGCCATTCCTAACAAGCCACGGAGCCTCTGGGTGCTGCTCGTAAGCCCACTCGATCATCTCCTTTTTACTGGCGTTCTTTCTTCCTACGCTCGCCATCTTAACTTCGTGTGGCGTTACTTCCAAGCATCTGTCTGGTAATGACGCAAGCAGAAAGCAACTAACACCGTAGTTCTTCATCCCACTCGCACTCTGACTGCCGCTTGGTGTCTCTGCGAAGATAATATGCGGTCTGTAACGCTCTATGAACTGCTTAGAACCCCTGTAAAGGTCCACACATCTCTCAATGAGGTCTGAGGACGCTCTAATCTTCTTGTTAGGGTTCTTTTGGGTCGTTACGGTAATTGAATCGATGACAATGAGCCTGTCATTAGAAAAATCAAAAGCAGTAAGACACGTATTACTTAAACTTGGGTCTATCGATACTATTCTCATTTTCGTCAGTTTATTATTTGACTTTTTTCTTGGTTTCGTCAGTTTGGAGTTCTTGACCCGTTAGTGCGAAATACAGGTTTTGGAGTTGGTGTACGTGTTTTATTTCTTGTGGTATCTCTGTCATATCACATTTTTCAATAGAATATGTACCTCTCCACATATCAAAAGAATAGTGAGCCACAGATTCATCTAATGTAATGAAATCTTTTACCCATCCAAAAGCGTCCATTTTCTCAAACCCAAACTTCACAAGCCATTCTTCGGTCAATGGGATTGGTTTAACCTCTTCCCCTTCGTCAATCTGCCATCCGTTCTCTATTTGTATTTCTCCTTCTGTTGGAGATAACACCCAATTACCTATACGTAGTTCGGTTGCTTTCACGGTTCTACGTCTTTATTTCTTACTGGTTCTTCTTTTGATTTACCACATACCTGACATACTTTACCACCATTAAGGTAGTGCTTTCGCCATACGTGGTTCTTACACCTTCTCTGTCGCATCAGCTTGACATTCTCGTCAGCCTTGCGGATAAACTCTTCAGCTTCTTCTCCTTCAAGGGTTGGAATGTATGACATAGGAATAGCTACTCTTACAGTATTATTAGTGCAACTCAGCTTATGAAAGCCTTCCTTACCACATATTTTACATTTACTCATCTTTGGTTTGGTTTAATTTGTTACACAACCTGTACTAAACAACATTTCACGATGATTTAGTAAGCCGTTAGTAGCAATATTAATGGTTTTTACAGTTCCCTTTATGGGTTACACCATCATACCTAAGTTCGCTATTACTACCATAAAACAAAATGTATTCACATCCTTCTACCTCTACTACTTTATACTTACTCATTGCTTCTCTAAAAGATGGGTGGTCTTTATATTTTGTTTTATTACTTTCAGTGCATCCAACCATTAAAAAAGCTACTAACAATATGTATAATGTATAGCTCAGTTTTGTTCTTAAATTTTTCATCTGTTCTATTTTCAAAGTTTAATTATTTCGTTACACTTCTCGTAATCCTCCACAGACTCGTAGTATCTCAACACTACATCTGGGTCTTCGTGGTTCTCAGGCAGGTAGAACACCTCCTGCTCTGCAAGCTTGTCGTAGTCTGTAGCACCTATCAATAGCTGGTAGGCGTTGTGGTATGACTCTTCAGTCTCGGTCATCTATTTGTTTTAGTCGTGACCGTCAAGGTCGTAGTCGTTGTCGTAGTTGATAAACTCTACCTCATCCTCCTTCTTCATCGCACAGTTCATACAGCACATATTGCTGGTGTGATTCTGCTCCATTGGGTAGATGATGGATATGAGCGACAGGATCGTTGTCATTATTGCCTTCATTCCAATATCTTCAGTGTTCCGTCAGCCTTCACTATGTACACACAGTTCGGGTTCTCAATGATCCTGACAATCATGCTCGCCATGTTCTTAGGCATACTACCCTGCCTTACAAGGTTCTTGAAAAACTTACGATGCTCCTTACCCTTGGGTGGGTAAACTTCAAAGCATCTTGTCAATACTCTCTCTACGTGTTCTTGCGGTGCTATCATTGCTTAGTTCATTTCATACAGTAATATCGTGTCCTTCGCCATCTTGGCTATGAACTGCTCGTACTCCTCGTACTCCTCATCTTCAGCCTGGGGAAAGGCTATGTGCAACAACTCATGGACTATAGACTCCTCATCCAAAGGTACATCGTGGTAAATGACAGCGTTCCTGCCATCAAAGTCCCTCTCTATCCCTATAAAGTAATCCTCACCGTTGTACTCTATCTGCTTAGGATCAATACGCTCTGTACGTATATCCCAATCATCTACACCGAGCCTCTTAGCCCAGGATTCTATAACTGGCTTCATTCTACTAGATCTACCTGCCTGTCAATTATATCCTCTATAGCGTTCTGACAAGCCTCCATAAGGTGGATTATATTAGTGTCGGTACTGCCCCCACCATAAGTAGAGTCTAAAAAATACTCAACCTCAGCTCCGAACATCTTGCCCTTTCTCTTTAGCTGCTGCTTGAAGTGGTTAGTGCCCTTAAAATCATCCAGTGCCTCTACAAACGCCTGGGCGAAGACCATAGCCTTCAATGCTGTCTTGTGTTCTTCTTTCATAGGCGCAAGTAAGTAATTATTTTTCTAATGACAACGCTCCTGAGAAAAAAAGCCCCAAGGGTTTAATGGGGTGGGGATGAGTTGTGTATATGAGTTGTGCATATGGGGGTGAGGTATAATATCTAATTCATAAAAAAATTTTTTCTAAAACCTACCCCCCTTGCACTTTGGGGTGGGGTGTATTTTCTTATTTAGAACGATTCTAAACAGCTACTTGAGTTTATATACACGTGTACACTTTGTTGCTACATCAGTCGTTTGTTCGTCCGTTTCTTGTTACCTATAAAAAACTTACTCGTTCTTTTTGTCGGCTAACTGACAAAAGGTTAAATAAAGTTTGAACTGCTGGGTTAAAATTTCAACAACGTATACACGTTTAATACTATGCAATGCAAGGTACTCTTAACACTTTCGTTTGTATGATGTTATAATTATACATTGGGCAGTCGTTTGTGCAATGTTGGATTTATTGTCTTCTGGCTGACAATTGATCATTTTGTGCAAAACTTTCGTTCTTTTTCTTTGGTCGTATTGTATTAAATACAGGTTAATCGTGTGCACGTTACTAATGTGTTCTAACGGCATTAAATTAGTGTAGTGGTATATATACACGTTTCTGTTTAGTTATTGCAATACAGTATTTTTTTACCTTTTGTCTTCTTTATTACATTTTTATATGTCAGGAACATTATTTCCAATACCTATATATAATAATAGGCGTTTGTACGTTGTTTTCTGTAACTGTCTGGCTTTCAGTTAGTTACGATTTATTTTTATCGGATTTATATAACTGTCATTTTGAAGACATAATATGCGGTTCTTATCCCCGATCATTGTCATATCAAAATTAAACGGATGAAACGTACCATACATAACAACTCAATACGGCTTGAGACTGAAGTGACCTTAAACGGTTACACTGTGAAAGGTCGGAAAAGATCTAAGGCAGTTTACCATTCACAAAGTGCGCGAACTAGTAAAAGTAACAAGATCCAACGTAACCAAGCGAAATTGGATAACTTAGAAACGGCACTATTGCGGCAAGCATTCAAGGCGAAGCGAAACGAAACACAACGAGACGAAAGAAGAGCGAAGCGGAACAAGTAATACATATTGCCCCATATGGGCGAACATCTGGTGACCACAGTATAAACGGACGAAACAAGTAAGGTAGTTTATTGGTCTACATTGTACAATGTAGGTTTAGATCCAATAGAGATGCTTAAGCCATGACCTAACGATTGGCGCAAATAAACTATTACACAATGAAAACTTTTGTATTAACACTTAAGCAAGTAAACAAGGCAGGAAACGACTCATTCAAAGCCGTTAAGGCATTTGAAGTTGAAGGAGGAAAAGACGTAGCAATGGAAAAGATCGCTAGTGATGCGGCTAAATTTTGCCGCGATCTGATCAAGCTACACGAGGAATGCGAAGCGGATGGTTTTCGATCAGCTATGAATGGGATCAAGAAAAGTTTACCGATGCAAATTGTAATAAGCGGAACGAAAATCCAGATGAGCTATAGAAACTTTGGAAAATTTGTGCGCGAAGGAAACGAGGCACAAGTGAGAAGAGTATTGCTGAAGCATTTTGTATTCATTGAAAAGTATTCAGGATATTCAGCATAATTATAAACCGAAATATAAACCTTTGAAGGTCGTTTCCAACTGGGATCGACCTTTTTTAATACCAATAAAAATGGAAACAGTTAAATTCAAATGGATACATCAAACCAAGTGGAAAACATTGAAACACTTGGGTAACCCGTTTACGGACATAGAGGAAGCGATAAAGTTTGTTCGGCACAATAAGACCGAATGGGGTTTAGAGTTGAAACTTCGGGATACCAAAGGCGAGTTTAAAGGGGAATTACAGTGGAATAATTGCTAAAAAAAGAAAGCGAAATGGAAACATTAGTATTGATTGATGAGCTGGTATGTGAGCATATCAGCTTGAAGCAAATTGAAAAGGAACTGAATAAAGAAATAAAGTTCTGTAGCAGTAGAGTGTTAATGGAGTATTTGAACAATTTAATAGGTCAGGAGCAATGAGAAAATCAAAGGTCGAATACTTCCAAGATAGAATGGAAGCCGCAAAGAAAAGCGGAAACGAAAGCAAAGCGGAGTACTACAAAATGAGATTGGAAACCATAGGTGGTACACCAAACCTGAAGGATAAACTCCGAGATTGGGTAAACGAAGGCGATGAAAACCTGACTAAGGGAATTGTGGCAACACCTACTGAGGAATACCTAATGATGTTTATGGATGCGAACAATGGCAGTAGTGATCCATTACTTGTACAGATGGCTATTCAGTACGGAATGAAGAAAGCACTTGAAGAACTGAAGAAAGATTTTGAACTATGAGAAAGTCAGAAAGCGTACAAGCCATAAATGCAGGAGTGGCGATTAGTATAATGTTCCTGCTTATTCAGTTACTTAACAACTTTGTCTTTTAGTGGACAATTATATGTCAGGAACATTTTCACATTCGTAAACAATTAAAACACACATAAGAATTTTGATCATGAAACTACAAAGAACATTTAATTTCATAACTAAGGACGGGCGCGAACATACCTTTCATTTCGGAAGGTATGAACGTCCGAACAGTACGAAAGCGTGGAAGCTCGTTAGTGAAGCATTGGACAGGAACTTTGTCAGGTCCGCAGGTTATGACACGACCGAGTGGAAGCCTATTGACAGAGGGTTAAGATTCAAGCTAGGCAAAGCACTGCTCAACGATATGGTAGAAGATATTTTCTTCATGCCTAACGATAAAGAAAGCGCGATTATTTATAAGTATCAACTCAACAAAAAACTGAACAGATGAAAAAGTTACTTAGCAATGGCAATTCAAACGCCAAAACAAAAAAGAACAATAGACCAACGAAGCTATTGTATATGACTCCTACAAAGGTAGAGGGTAAAGAGATGTGTCCATTTGCAACAAAAGGATGTAGAGCTGCTTGTTTATATACATCAGGTATGGGAATATTTAAGAACGTACAAGAGTCTAGGTATGAACGTACACTTAGATATGTCAGGAACAAAAAGATGTTCTTAGAATACTTAGCAAAGGAAATAAATGGTAGTTCAAAATTCCATAGCCGTAAGGGTAACGAGTTTGCCGTAAGATTAAATGGAACGAGCGATCAACCATTAGTTGAAAGTCTAATAAAGCAAGAGGGCATACATAAGAACACAGTATTCTATGACTACACTAAGAACCCGAAGAAAGCTGGTGAAAGATACTTAGCGAGTGGTCATAGGTATGTGGTTACACTATCATACTCTGGTGAGAATGAAAAAGAATGCGTTGATGCATTGCAACGTGGTGCTAATAGTGCAGTAGTATTCAGCACCAAGAAAGATAATGTCTTACCCGATACTTGGAATGGATTCAAGGTGGTGGATGGAGATGAGCGAGATGACCTTATGTTAGATGTGTCAGGTGTAGTGTTAGGTCTTAGGGCAAAAGGTAAGGCTAAGAAAGATACAAGTGGATTTGTAGTACAAGTAAAGTAAACACTAATCAATAAACAATAAAAAATGGAAACAATAACAGGTATGTACAATCACATCAAGCACATGGTAAGCAAGGAAATCATTGATCTTGATGATTTCTATAATGTATCATTCGACAAGAGCGTGATCACATTGCAGGGTCGGTTCAGTTCAGACAAACTATCTGATTACACTGAGTTCTTCAGCTTCAATGTGAATGGAACGAGCGGATTCATTGAAGCTCAGAATGAGATTGATGGAATAACAGTTAGAATAGTATTCACTTAATAAGACAGGAACAATGAAAAAAGAAATTGATTTAAGAAAGTTTGATAGCAAATCAGAATCAGCTACCATATGTAGGTACTTAGGTAGAGACTACGAAGCAATAACTACGTGGGATCAACTGATACCAATGATGCAGGAAATTGGCGATGATTTCATAGGCTTAGATGGTGGCTATACGTTCTGTGATGCTGACCTACTGTATGAGCATGATGTGATTGGTATATTGCACAAAGATGTTCATTACGTCAGGAACAAAGTCTCAAGGCTAGTGGACTACATCAAGAAGCAAGAAGCGACAGTAGTACATGGATGCCTATACAGACTTACTGTTGAGAATCTTTACAAGCATAAAGAATTAAGGGATGCGTTGGTGAATGAACAGATACATCATATGTTAAATGATGCTTATGTGTGGATTGCAGATGCAGGAGATGGTAGTCAAGTGTTCTCATTTGTTGATGTTGAAGGAGATGGCTATGGTTTTGCCGCAGACTTTTGCAACGAGGATGTATTAGCCATCAACGAAAAGGAAATGATTACTGAACTTTACAAAAAGTCAGGACAAAATGTTGAACCTAAAATGGTATTTCAAGAATGAGAAGAGCAAGCATAGATGTCAAGACATCCACAGAAAAGTACATGGTCTATCGGATAGAGTTCCAGGATGTAAGGCACTACAATAATTGGTGCAATGCAATGGAAAGTAAGTGGGGTCATAAGATCATTGGCGTAAGGTTCGATGATGGTTACCCTGGTATTGATGGATTTAAAAACAAAAACAAGTAATATGAAAACAATGAATCGAAGTAAAGTAGAAATACAACGTATGATAGGTGCGTTGAATCTTGAGAAGACAATTCAGCGAATGAAGTATGAGATACTACGTGACATAGCAGATGGTACAGTACCTGCTGATGTTACGCACTTTGGTGACCTACATGATTATGTAGATGCTAATGAGTACGGAGGGTTTTGTGAGGATGGTAACCGAATCGTTGATGGGCTTCCAGTTGACCAAAAAGTTGATGTACTCAACCATTGTCAAGATGTAATAGACTTTTGGTTGAAGTCACCTAATTGGTTTATTAAGTAGTCAGGAACATTAACACTAAAACAATAAGCAATGGAAAAAATAAGAGGATACACAGACACAGAACTTCGGGCGGAACTTTCTCGAAGAGGGTACTACACCGAGAACCTATGGACGGCAGATGATGTAAACTACCAATGCTCAACAGAGGAGGCGTTAAAAGTTATCGATACGGTAATGCAGTCAGAGTGGCTCGTTTCAAACATATTCGAGATGATAGAGGAGGAGGCATCAGACCTATACGAACCTATAGAAGAGGAACTTCCTGAGTAATTAACAATAACAACAACAACTAAATAAAAACAAAATGACAAAAGAAGAAAGAGTATTTGAAACCCTACAGTCTACAGAAACTAATTGGACTGTACGTAAAGAACCATTGACCGCTACTAAAGTAACGGACGATGGTATTATAGAACTACCTACCGAGACATTCGGGCTGTTCAGGTCTGATAACGATGGGTGGCTTGGTTCGGTTGGTAATCGATACGAACCAATGCAGAACTTTGAGTTGGCTGATACGATAGTAGGCATACAAGATATGTTTGGTGGTAACATCAAAGGTGGTGACCTTAGAGATGGCAGGAAGATATTCTACCAGTTGTCACTCAAGGACGAACACGTTGGTCCTGACACGTTGAAGAGACACATAACTTGTCTTAACTCGCATGATGGTACATCGTCCATTGGATTTGGTAGTACCAACACAGTAATCAGTTGTAGTAACACTTTCCACAAGGCGATGAAAGACCTTAGTAGGTTCAGACATACAATGACTGCAAGTGACCGCCTGGCGATGGCGGTAGCCGAGTTTAAGAAAGCAATGGATGAGGATGTAGACCTAATGGATAGGTTCAAAAGGTTTACTGAAGTTAACATTGATAGAACGATACTTGAACGTGTCATGCACAATGTCTTCAAGGTTGATATGAACACCAAAGAATCTGACGTTAGTACACGTAAGAAGAATCAGATATCAGACTTTGAGAGAGCATTGGAGCGTGAGACATCTGAGAAGGGTGGTACGCTATGGGGTCTATTCAATGCGGTAACGTACTACACCAACCATATGGAAAAGTCAGATGACCACCACCTTATGTTTGGCGGAGGGTACAAAAAGAACCTTACTGCATTCAACATCATTGACAAGTACGAATCTGATAAACGAACATTGGTTTACGCATGAGAGATCTATTTGAACACTATGATGAGATGCCACCCCAGCTTAAAGGGGTGGTGTCTAAGTGGATGGACATTGATGAAATCGATGGTCTTACCTACAATCAATGCGAACAGTTTCTCAATGAGGTTAACGCCATAGGCTATACGTTTGAGTATGGTCTATGTGCAGAACCTTTTGGGTTATGTCGTGTAGATGACAATTTAGAGTCAGGAACAATATAATTTTACGGACATGAGTAATGTAAGAAGCATAGCACTACGAGACATCAGCAAACACATTAAACAACTCTATGCAGAGGAGGTGTACGGACAACGTGATGTATGGGTGTGTTGTGCGGAACATATTGACACAAAGGAAACGAAAGAACTTAACCGAAGGCTTGGTCTTCACAAAATCAATAAACAAAGATGAGTAAAGCAGAAAGAATTACAAGTGTTAGGTTTTACAACCACGGACACTATAAGGTAACCATCTCCTACTACGGCAAGGAGTACACCGCAATCGTCACCGACATGACATTAATAGATGACTACAAGGACGGTATTCGCCAAGCCGAACTTTACGATTACGTTAAACTAAAAGCAATATGAAAAAGATGATAACACTTGCATTGTATGTAGTAGCACTCAAGGTGCTTGATTTAATTGATAACCTAAAAAAGGATGAT
>Ga0255047_10000612_pt1 | contig 28872 bp, 26 predicted proteins | sample JV7_2_1_MG_FD_183640 | JGI IMG/M metagenome (GOLD analysis project Ga0255047, IMG submission 183640) | Seawater microbial communities from Jervis Inlet, British Columbia, Canada - JV7_2_1 | ecosystem: Environmental > Aquatic > Marine > Inlet | place: Canada: British Columbia | collected 2016-10-06
CTTGTTCGTAACGATCAAATCCCCGAAGGTCCCTTTCATGAACTTTCGCATCGAGAGGAGCCGGCCTACGAGATTGCCTCTGCTGAGTGTTTCGTCCGGAAGGTAGTCGATAAGGTGTCCGAGCTCATGAGCCAGGACGGCCGCGGCCTCCTGGGGCTCTTTGAAAATCTCGGGATTGAGAAGGATTTGCTTGGCGGCGCCGGCTCCCTTGAACAGACCGCGGGACTCCCGAAGGCGCCTGGATATCTTGGGGAAATCGCCCAAGAGCTCCCGCGCCAGCTTGACCAGCTCCGGCATTTCCAGGGGCTTGATCTCGCCCATGCCGCCCATTTCCGTAGGGAATGAGGCCAGGAAAGGACCCTCGGCCGCGGCCCGGCCCGAGACACCCGACTTCCGGACCTTCCCCTTCTTCGGGGGATTCATGCTTGCGGCCGTATCCTGTTCGGGCGTGCCTCCATGCTCCTCCGGCTCCGAGCCGGAAGACTCCGCGGCGCCCTCCTGGTCTACCTCTGAACGCTGAGTGTTGCCCTCGTCAACCGCGTTCGGGTCGCTCTTGGTGATACCGAGCTCTCTGTCCAGCCGCGCCTTGCGACCCTCCAGCTCCTTGAGTTTGTCGGCCTTCGGGAACGGCTTTTCAATCGTTTCCTTCAAGCCATCGAGCCGCTTGGTCAGGGAAGCCTCTTTCTTCGCCGCGTCACCGATCAAGCCCTCGAAGCGCCTATCCGTAAGCTGACTCTCAAGGCTCTGGATGGTTCCCTTGCCGCTGGTCGATACGTTCCCGGAGTACCGCTGCGCCTCTCCTACGACACCGACACTCTGCAAGCCGCCCTCGGTCACGTTCAGCCGGAGGGTCTTGCCCCGGAAGGTCCCGATCTCCAAGTCTCCGAACTCCCGGGCCTTGAAGCGCCGGCTGACTTCCTCGACAATCGCTTGGCCGGCGTCCTCTCTCTTTAGGTGCTCGTTGCCCTTGACCGTCATGGAGAAGTCGTCTTTCGCGCTCTTGGCGAAGAAGGCCCTATCTGCCCTTAGCAGCTTGGCGCCGGCCTTGAGCGCCGAAACCTCAGACGGAATGGCCGCGATATCGGACTCTGCCCGGAATCGTGCGTTTCGATGGGCTGTCTCTAGCGATTGAATTTTTCGGAGCTCGACCTCGACCTCGACCTTGGCCTTAATCCGCGGATCGCCCGTCGCTATGGCCTTGACTTCCTCCGCGGAGAGGGACACACCCTCGTCGGAAATGTCCTCGACACTCCGGCTACCGAGTTTGCCGGGCTCGATCTGAGAAATGAAATTCCCTTTGTTCTCCAGGATTTGCCATAGGTTCACGTCGAAGGAACCGATAGTGACGTAGCGGTAGAGCTCCACTTCCGCGTTCATGTTCCCCTGTCGGAGAATACGTCCTTCCCGTTGCTCTACTTCGTCGGGGCGCCAGGGCGCGTCGATCTGGTGCATGGCCTTTAGGCGCCGCTGGACGTTCATCCCGGTTCCCATCTTGCCGGTGCTGCCGAACAGGATACGGACTTCGCCGCGGTTGACCTTCTCGAATAGGCGCTTCTTCCCCTTCTTGTCGGAGTTTTTTATATCGTGGATGAACACGATCTCCGAGGCCGGAATCCCGCGGGCAACCAGCTTCTTCTTCATGTCCGAGTAGACGTTATGCCGGCCGAGTTTACCCTTCTCCGGCTTGGGGGTGCCGATATCGAGGAATACGACCTGCGTTAGCTTCTCGCTCTTGCCGGCCTCCCAAATATCGAAAACCTTAGCGACGGCCTTATTGATCTTGCTGTCCGGGAAATCCGCGGCCTGTTTCTCAATGAGCCGCATATCGACCGCGGCCTTTCTGCCGTCGGTCGAAATCTTGAGCATATTGTCCTTCGAGGGGTCCACCTGACCGCGCTTGACCAAATCGGCTCGATCGCCCAGGGACTTAATGAACGCCGTCAGGGCGTCTGAGGCATCGGCGGTAACGACAACCGGCTTGCCGCCCTTGACCTTCGGCCGCGGGAGCCCCAGGTCCTTGGCGTTACGGATATCCGCAACCTCCATGTAGCGATTAAGGAGATCGTGGATATTCACGAACCGGGCGAACCGGGTCTTGGACACAAACCGATTGCCGCCCTCGGTCGCAAGTTCCATCTTCGTAACGGTTTCCCCGAACATAGCCGCCCAGGCGTCGAAGCTGTTAATCCCGTTCTCCTCCAGCACGCCCTCCTGTAGATACTGCTGGACGTGGAACATTTCACCGATCGTATTGGTGATGGGCGTCCCGGTGGCGAAGACGGTCCCGGCGTTGTCTGAAATCTTATCCAGGTAGCGGGTCTTCATGAACATATCGAAGGCCCGTTGACTCCCGGCCGGGTCCGACAGGCCGGCAAGGCGCGTCATTTGCGAAGCGTAAAACAGCTTCTTGAAAGCCTGGGACTCGTCTACAAAGAGCTGGTCTACCCCCAGTTCTTCGAATGTGACGGTGATATCCTTGGCCGAGACATTGAGCGCCTTTTTCAGCCGGGCCTCCAGGCGCTTCTTTGCCTTCTCAAGCTGCTTGACCGTCGGGCTCCTCTTGCGCTCCCCGCGGGCCACGGCCTCCGCGATAGCGGATTCGAGCTCCGCAATCTTCTTGTTGAAGAACTCCTCCTGGAACTCCGTGGACATGGGGATTTTCTGGAAACTCGTATGCGGGACGATAACGGCGTCCCAATCCCCTGTGGCAATCCGGGACATGACGAGCTGCCGCCTGGCCGGCGTAAAGTCGTTTTCGGTTGCCGTCATAATCCGGGCACCCGGGTACAGGAGCGAGAAAGCGTCTTCCCATTGGCCGAGAAGATGATTCGGGACGGCAATCATCGGCTTCTTCCGGAGGCCCATCCTCCGCATTTCCATAGCCGCCCAGGCAACCGTGAAGGTCTTGCCGGCGCCGACGACATGAGCCAGGAGCCCATTCTTGCCGCTGGACACCACGCGCCAAACGGCGTTTTTCTGGTGGGGCCTGGGCTCGATCGCGGGGTTGGCACCTGGGAGCTTCAGGTGAGAACCGTCATAGACGGCCGGCCGGTAGTTGTTCCAGTTCTGATTGTAGAAGCTGACAAGAGCCTCACGGCGTAGACGGTCCTCGAACAGCCACCGCTTGAACTCCTCTTTGATTAGCTCCTGTTTGTCCCGGGCCGCTGCGGTTTCCGCGGGGTTAACCGACCGCTTCTTGGTTTCCGGGTCCGTTTCGTAGACGGTCGGGACCTTGCCCTGTAGGGTATCCCGGACGATGTTGACGGCCGGATAGCGCCGCGTTCCCCACTCCTGATTGTTCCCTACGCTCTGATCTAGGTCGAACTTCGCGTGAGATTCCACGTCAACGACCCAGGAGCCCACCTCACGGACAAAGGCTGTCTTGGAACCACTCTCGCCGGTCAGGTGAGCAACAAAGTCGTCGATCGCGCTGGGGAATATCCAGGGGGCACCGAGATTGACCTCGATCTCCCCGGCCTCCAGGTCCTTCGGCTGCACAGCCTTTAGGGCCTCTACGTTATCCTTGAAAGCCTTGTCCGTCTTCGCCGCAGCCACCGCAAGATCGAGCTTCTTCCGGACGTTGCCGCTGAGATAGGCCGAAGCCTGGACCCACGTTCCCTCCGGGTCCTTGAAGATGATTCCCTTGAGCTCGGTGATAATCTGCTCGACCGGCCGGCCCGAGAGAACCGACATGGCCTCCAGGTCTACGCGGCCCTTCTCGTTCAGGGAAGCGATTAAGGCGTCCTTGGACGTATCGACCTTTTCTATCTTCTTCGACGGGGAAATAACACGCTTGGTGAAGATATCTGCCTTTGCCAGCTTGCCGGTATCGGGGTCCTGGACTTCCAGCGCCCTCAGAAGCGGCGCGTCCGGATCGCCGTCAATGGCCTTGAGGTTCTTCCGGTCCTGGATATTCCCGTATTTCTTGACAAAGGAATCGTAGGACTTGGAGAGCTCCTTCTGAGTCTTCTTGACCTCGGCATCGGTCTGGTCTAGGAGCTGGGACTTCTGGACTTCCCGCAGGGTGTCCCGGACTTTCAGGAGTCCCTTGATCTGCGGGACCTTCAATGATGGAACCGGAACCATCATATCTCCGGTTCGGCGCATTACCTTCCCTTCCAGGATATCGAGCCCACCTTCCTTGACGTCACCCTGGACCGGGATTGAATCAATCGGGTCTACAGGCTGGGACTTCGGGGCCTTCGTGACAATCTTCTCCGGCAAATCCGCGAAAGCCTCACGCAGCGCAGCGCCGATCTCGCGGCCGTCGCTCTTGAGGTTGAAAGTCCGGGAGCCGAACATTTTGCTTTCGACTACAGGCTTCCCGAGCATCTTCTTCTTGTTGGCCGCAAAGTATTCATTGAGCTGGTAGAACTCGCCGGTCCTCTTATCCCGGACCTCCTTAGTCTCCAGCCAGGACTTCTTGGGCAGCTCGGCGCCCGGGACCTTCTTCCGGAATATCAGCAGGTCCGTCACTACGGAGGTTTGAGCGTTTTGGGCGAAGGCGGTTTCCGGCAAACGGAAGGCGTCAACGAGCTCGGCCCGTTCCTCGATATACCGACGAGCCTTGCCACTCTTGGAGTCCATCGTGAAGCGGCTTGTGATGAAGACGACGAGCCCACCGGGGCGCACCTTGTCCAGCGACTTGGCGAAGAAGTAATTATGAATCGAGCGCGTCATTCCGGTCTTTGAGTACGCTTTATCCGGAATGGGGAAATCACCGAACGGGACATTCGAGATCGCCATGTCGTAGAAATTATCCGGCATCTTCGCGTCCTCGAATCCCATAACGCGAACGTCGGCCCCCGGGTAGAGCTTCCCGGATATCCGGCCGCTGATCGAATCGAGCTCGACGCCGGTTAGCTTCGAGGCCGACATGAGTTTCCGCGGCATGATGCCGAAGAAGTTTCCCGTTCCCATCGAAGGCTCTAGGATTCTGCCGCCGACGAGGCCCAGCCTTTCGACGGCCTCATAGATAGACTGAATGACCGGGAAGGAAGTGTAGTGCGCGTTCGGCGTGCTGGCCCTGGCCGACTGATATTCCTTGTCGGTCAGGAGCTCCTGTAGCTCCTCGTACCGCTTCGTCCAGGCGTCCTTGTATGGGTCAAAGGCTTCGGCAATGCCGCCCCAGCCGACGTACCGAGCGAGTAGCTTCTTCTGCTCGGGAGTCGCTATAAGACCGTCGGCCTCCAGCTTCTTGAGAAGCCGAATGGCGCCTACGTTCTCTTTATATTTCTGGACCTTGCCGCCCTCCCCGATATTATCTTCGGGAAGGATTTGGTGGTTTAGGTCGGCCTTTTTGGTAGGTCGAAGTCCGGTTTGTCCAGGTCCGGGTCCTGGTTCTCCGGGGGTGGGAGTATGTGCTCTTGGCTGACCACTTCCCACGCGCTCATGTAAGCCTGGGACTCGTTCAGGCCGGCCTTCCGGTTTTCCCGGATCACCGCTTGGAGTTTCTCCGACGTCTGCTCCTCTGCGGCCTTCAATGCCTGGTTCAACGCCCCCTGCTCCTGGAGCCTCCGGAACTCCACCGGCCGGTGCTCCTTCCAATGGAAGTACGCCCTCACTCCCAGGCTCCCCAGCCCTTCCAGCTCCGGGCGGGGCTCCTTCGATATCTCCAGGTCCTTCGACGGCCTCGGTCTGTTTTCTCGGCTCACTTGGGGGCTCCTCTATAAGTATAGACGGTTCCCCGGTTGGCGTCAATGGGGCGCCGCCTTCAAGCACGAAATCGGCAGCAGGGAGCGTGACTTTTTCATCTACGACAAAGGGCTCTCCGACCGTCACGGTGTCCAGCTTAACCGTGACCTCTCCGGTCTGTGGGTGGAGCTCCTTAATCACGCCGCCGTTGATGTTCAGCCGGTCCTTGACTCCCTCACGCATGAGCACCCGGGCGCCCTTCTTCACACCCTTGGCGAACTCGAACGCCTGGACCTTCGGCGCCGGCTCTACGACCTCGGGCTCGACGCGAACTGGGGTCTTTATCAGCTCGGCCGGCTCGGGCTCCGCGGTTCGGAGAACGGGCTCCGAACGAATGGGCTTCTCGACCGAAAGGATATTCTTGCCCTTGATCGTTCTTTGAGACAAAATCGGGACGCCGCCAGCGACGGGGGATTCTCTGAACTCAACCGTGAACTTCCCCGCGTCCGGGAAATCGACGTCGATGATCGTTCCCGGCCGCGTCTTTCCGTCAGGCATCTTGACCGTGACCAAATCACCTTCGACCGGAGTAGGGATATCCGTGGCCGGGTCTACCTCTACGGGCTCCCCGGGTTCCGCATCCCCGCGGGCAATTCCCTGGCGCTGCGTTCCCTCATGGTCAAGATAGAGAATCGGCTGGCCTTCTTTGATCTGCTTGGGCGCCGGCCCTTCGAGCGTATGCCGCGGCGGGGCCTCTCCTACTGGCGGGAACGGATCGCCCTTGAGGAGAAGCAGCATTTCCGGCAAGCCCTTGGCGCCACTTGTTTCTAGGAGCTCATTGACGTAATTCTGTACGAGCTCGATCTGTCCCGGGGGGGCCTGGTCGGGATTCTTGAAATCCCAGTTCATACGGGATAGCTTCTTAGCGAATAGCTGGGCGAACTGCTTGCTGGAGAAGGTCATGAGGCGCCGGCCGGTCTTCGCGTGAGTGACCTCGAAGCTGCCGCGGGCGGCGCCGAGTCCTACGGTCGGATGGACCCCGAGCCCGCCCACTATCTCGGCCGGTATCGAGGACTCAAAGCCCGGGCGTCCTACCGTAATGCTCCCATCCTTGAAAATGGCCGGGGCCTCAGAGGCCGGAGTCCCGCTGACGGGCTTGGGCGGGGGAGCCAACATTGGTGGGTTGTCCTCGATTACCGGGAGCTGTAGGCGCTCCGCGGGGCCCTCGATCTGCGCGGGGGGCTGCGCGGCCGGGACCTCTCCGGGGGCGGCGGCGGGCGGCGCCGGGGCCTGGAAGGGCTCACCGGCCGGCAGCGGCCGGAGAGCACGCGCACCACCGGGCAGGGGCTTAAATAGGTCTTCTTGCTCCGGGTCCACCACCGGCTCACCCACGGCCTCGCGCTCCTTGGCCTTGAGGAAGTCTGAGGCCTCCTGGCGGTTCAGGAATTGGCCCTCCTGGGTCATGAATCCGTCAATGACCTGGCCGGCTATCTCGTCGTCGGTGCCCGTAACCCCAAGGTTCTCACGCGCAAATTCACCGAGCACAACGGGGTCATGGAAGCGGCCGGTTTCTACGACCTGGCCGGAAGGCTTGTGGAAGAACGCCGCAGATCGAATCGGTGACGCCGGGGGCGCCGGAGCCTCTTTGACTACGGCCTGTTCTACGGCCTCCGCAAGCGTTTCCTCCGGGTTCGCCTGGGCCTTCCTGACGGCCTTATCAAGAGCCGGCCTATCGCTGGCCGCGACATTCTGCCTGATAGCCTCGTCACGGAGCCTGGTATCGGCACGCTTGAAATCGGCATCAGATATCCCCTGCCTCTTGAGGTTGGCTCTTAACGCGGTCGCTTCTCGTCCAACCACTTCGGAAGGACTCATGGCCTCGCTGAGAATACGGATATCCTGGACCGTCATGGGGGTTTCGGGTTGTATTCCGAAAAACCGTTTTATCCTAAAAACAGTAGTATTGACTTGAGTACGAACGCTGAGAGGGACATGGAGATTCCGCTTCGCGTTCAGGAAGGCGAACAGCCTGGGGAACTGGCGGGCGAAGGCTCCCTCCGCGGCGCCGAGCGTAGCGCCGAAGGCGTACATTTCCGCAATCTCCAGGGGAGTAACAGGCGTGATCTCGGCCACACCCTTTAGGAACTCGCCGGCCGTTTCGATCGCGCCGCGGGCGGCGATTGCCCGGCTGTCCTGTTCGCCCTCCTCGACCGGGGCTACGCTCTGCGCGTAGTCAAATAGGGGCTGATACCCCTTGGTCAGAAAGCTGCCGAACCGGCTCCGGACCCCCCATAGCTTCTCCTCCTCGCGCCTGGCGCTGGCGAAGGTCCGGAACGGGAATACCGCGTCCAGAAAGATATCGGCCTTGCTCTTGCGCTCGGTGGCGCTCCTGACAATTAGATCTATCTCAGGGGCAAATAGGGTCTGAATCGAGTCCGCAGCTGCTTCTGAGGCGTCCTGGAGCGCGTCCTGGGCCCCCCTGGGGCCGGCTGTGATCGTCCGTAGCTTCTGAGAGAACTGGAGCCCGGCTGTCTCGGCCCCGGATACCGGCAGGGCCCCGAGGCTTTCAAAGGGGTCTTCATCTATGGGCTGGGCGCCCAGGCTCTTTAGGAGCTCGGGCGGGTTGGGGCCGCGCGGTGCCGCGGGGGCCGGCTCCTCCGGAGGCACCCCGAGCTGTGCCGTGAGCTTCCCGACGGTGCTCCGCGGATTGCTCCGTAGGGCAAGCAGGTTTCTGGACGCGAATATCTCCTCGTTCTTGATAGAGGGGTTCAGGCGCCTTGACTCAGATATCACCTTCCTGGTGAAATTGAGAGAAGTCGCTGATATATCGCCCGGGTCCTCGCCAGCCGCCAGCTTCTTGCCGGCGTCTAGCAGCTTCTTCCCGAATGGCGCCCCCGCGTCCGAGGGGTCCTCCTGAGCCATTGAACTACCTCCTTCCTTCGGCTACCGCCTTAAATCCCTGGAGCTTCGCCCTCTCGACGTTCCCGGCCGGTATCCGCAAACGCTCCCCGCCCCTCTCCATTATCACAAATCTCCCCGAGTCGGTTCCGGAGCTCCGAGTCAGGCCCTTAAAGAACCGCCTTCCGGACTCGATGATCCCCCCGGACTTCTCCGGTGCCGCTGCCGGCCCCGGCGCGGGCGGCGGCGGCGCCCCCGGGACGTCCAGGCCGATCTTACTGCCGACTAGGGCCTCCAGGGCCGTGGCCCGACGTTGCTCCGTATCGCTCAAGGTCTGAATCTCGGACTTCCGGCGAAGCTGCCCGAGCTCGGTTGTCGCGGCCGAGAGCCCCGGGTCTGAGGTTGTCTTCCTCCGGTTAAGGCGCTGCTGGAACTTCTCGAAACTCTCTACCGCGGCGGCGTCGGCCGCGCTCCGGCCTTCGGCGTCATGGCCGGATAGTGCCTGACCGCGGCGAATGGTGTCCAGGGAAGCCCCAAGGTCTGCAAACTCTTTGGCCGTCTGCGTCCGGGTCTTGAGCTCCCGTTCGCTTTTCTTCTCCGAAACCTTCTGGAGAAATTGCCGGCGCGAAGATGCCCCCTTCTGAGTACCAAGCCCGAAGCTAATCAGGCCGGTAAGGGCCCTTTCTAAATCGCTCATTCTTGCCATGATTCCTCCGCTACGTCTTCTTGCCTAGCCCACCACTCCCGATAAATGTCCCAAGGCCCTGGGCGCCGACACCCGTTACGAACTGGAGAAACGGGTCCTCCTGGGATTCGTCTAGGAGCTGCCTACGCTGCTGGAATCCAAGGTTCTGGAGCCGCAGCCGAGACTGACGCTCTTTCTCCGCTTCTCCCGCGGAGAATCGCTGCCGGGCCTCGCGCTCCGATACGCCGAAGCGCCGGCCCTCACCGATAAGGCGCTCCTGTCGCTGGAGCCCCGCCCTGCGGAAACCGACGTCGGCCTCGATATCGGCTAGGCGCTCTCCGGTCCTGGCGCGGGCGCCGCTTACGGCCGCGCCCTCGAAAGCGTCACCGCTAAGGCCGCGGCGTAGGGCCTCACCGCGGGCGAGTCCGACGTCCCGGGCTCCCCTCCGGCGTACCGGCCGCTGCAACTTCTCGATAAACGCTTCGTCCAGCTCGGGGGCGAAGTTTGGTCCGTGGCCTGGTACATGGGGCATAGTGATATCCTCCTACTCGAATCTCGGCTCAACGTCCACGAATATCGTCAGACGGTTGAGCTCGAAGAACTCATTGAAATCGAAATTGCGAATGGTCAAATTGTGATATCGGCCGCGGTCGAACTCCTCCGGGAAGTGTATGCGCTCGTTGACATAGGCGTTCCCTTTGGTTCCGTCCAGGGAAACAGTCTCAAAGACGGTACTCGTTCCCCTGTCCACAGAAAAACCTATCTCCACGCTGGACCCGGACTCCTGTTCGGCGTCCACCCATATTTCCCGGATTATCTTGTCCGAATGGGGCCGGCCGCTGGTAAAGTCCGGGGTCTTCCAGAAGGCATTGATCGTATCTCCGGCGAAGGTGTTTACCCCCTCGTCCATGATTCTCCAGATATCGGAATCCGAATTGCCCGAGGCCGCGGTCGGCTTGTTATCGTAAAGGGTCATGGCCCCTACGGCCTTGCCTGTCATGCGCGTCCATTCGTTGTTCTGCTGCAAAATTTCGACGCTGTTATTGACAGTCGAACCCAGCTCAGTCGTTACGGCCATGAAGTAGCGCCGATCGTGAACGACCGAGGCGCCGCGGTTGGCCTCTCCTTCGTTCCAGTTAATCACAACCCGGCTCACCTGAATCGTCTGTGACGAGCTCGTAATACCGGCGCCGGCCGAACCGGCACCGGAGATAATCCGGAACTGGAGATACGGGTTCGGCGTTGTCGCTATCGTGATATGGTTGTCCTGGTCTACCCAGGAAATCGCCGTATTCGTCGCGGCAAAGACGGTCGGGGAGGTTCGGGTCTGGAATGACAGGAGCCCCGCGGGAACCTCTACGGTTTCGAAGTCGATGGTATTGAAGGTCGTAATATCGTTGGAGAGGAATTGGACCTCGCTGGAGTAGACGCCGCTGGACTTGACCACAAGGGACATTTCCGAAACGCCGGGAGACTCGATCAGTCCGTCGTGCGTCATGGTCGCTCGGAGAACCAGATAACGTCTACTGACGTCGGGCTTCTCCCCGGGCTGGACGCTGACAAAGGAGTAGGGCCCGCCCGGGTCTGTGGACTCACCGACCGAGAATCCAATCCCGGTGTTGGGCGCGGTCGTATAGACTACTCCGAAGGGCCCGGGAATCGGAGTCGAAAGCAGCGTATCGAACTCCCCGGTGGTGAAGGTCGAAACGTCCGGGATATCCAGGCCGACCGGCCGGCGTGCGGCGCCCTGGGCTAGATAGTGGAAATCCAGCGTAAACTCAGAATCACCCGAGCCCCCGCTGAGTCCGGTCGAGATTCCCCAAATGACCAAATCCGGGGGACCCGAAACGGTAGAGAACGAGGATTTCCAGACACCGTTTCTCCAGACGTGGGCTATGTTCGTCGTGGTCATAACGACCGTGAACGTCGAGTACCCGAATCCGGAAGGGCTGTCCTCAACGGCGTGGCCTCCATGAATCCCATAATCTATATGGGAAGTAGAGCCAATGATGTTGAACAGCGTAGAGAAATTCGGGGGGAAAGTCGTCTGTCTTCCAAGACGGAAATTCCATCCCATCGCGCCCGGACCCTCTGCCTTGTGCCTCCAGACAATCATGGAATTGACCGACGGACTCGGTGAATAGGTCTGGAGATAGGTGTTCGCGCATCCGGAATTATTTACGAGCGTGAAGGTGATACTCGAATTTGCCACAGCCTCGGAACAGTTATTGACCGCGCTCTGGAGCGTCCAGCCGTCGCTGGTCGGGGTAAGGTCGGCCTCATACCGGAAAGTGTAGGTGCTGATAACGGAACCGACCGATACGGCGCCGTCGAAGGTCTGTTCGATCTCGGTCCCGTCGAACTCCGCGCCAACACGCAGCAGGGCCGTCGTACCCAGCGCCAGGGTCGCACTAGACGGCCTGATCTCGCCGGGTACGATAGTCGTATCCCAGGAATCCCGCGGCCCGTTGGTGCTAAATAATCCGTCTTCCCAATCCGCGGGAGTGTTGACTATGCGCTCACCCTGGAAGGCCCGGAGCTGCCGAATCTGCTTGACCCGGTTATCAATCTTCTCTGAAATCAGCTTAGGAGCGCCGCGGCAATCCCAGGCATAGACGCCCTCGAGGGAGAGCCACACGATCGAGCCCTCTAGGAGCTGGACATACCTATCATCGACACAGCCGATATCGGGGTCTATGATTCGTTTGTAGTAGGTGTCGTTGTCGAAACCCTTGAGAATATGGGTCGAATGGGGTTTTCCCACAAACTTGCCGCAGGGGGTGATCTTCAGACAAGAGATTTGATCGCCGTCGTCCTCCTGGAAGGAGAAGGAATTGGCTACGCTCGGGTCTGTGGCGATATCTCCGGTAATCGTCCAGGACGTGAAATCCCCGAAGTCCGACGTCCGGAGCTCCGAGCTGTTCCCGGAGGTATTGCCGCAGTAAAGGCGCTCGTCGGCAAAGTCTATCAGCGTGCAGATAATCCCAGCAACGGACGTGGTGCTTACCTCGTCCCAATACCACAGGTCTTCCGAGCCGTTGACGAAGAATATCTTATCGAAAGCCTGAACCGCGTCCACGTCGAAATCGGAATCCACGTTCCGGAGGAGCGTCGGCGCTCCGGCAAAGTTCGTATGGTAGATTGCGCTCGAAGCCTGGAAGACAAGGTACTTGGTCCCGGACGGCGCCCGGTACTCCCACATATTCCTGACGTTGGCGCCGGCTACGGCTCCGTCCAGGAGAGTAGTAAACCCGGGAATCTGCCGTAGCCCGCCCTCGTCGGTCAGGACGTTCTCGGCGTCCTGGGCCTCGCAGGTTTTGAGCTTGGAAGTCGCTACGCTGTCGTTGATTCCACAGAAATTGCTTACGTCTATGACGTTCGGGGCTGCTTGCTGGGCGTGTAGGGAATTACCGCCGAGAAGAAGGGCGGCAGCGAGAAGGTCGGGAAGAAATCTCACGAAACAATAGTCCCCCCCCGCGTTCGCTGACGTTTCCGGTACATCGGCGGCGGGGGTGACGTGAGCTGCGCGTCCGGGCTTCCTTCCTCGTCGATAATGGCCTGGCCTATCGTTAAGCTATATTTTCGGTCCTGGACTAGCCCCAGGTCCTTCTTGCCCTGAATCTCGTAGATATCGGACTTAACTCCGTAAAGGAGGGTGTTATGGAACTCCTCGGGAAAGAAGGTCAGGCCCGTATTGGTAGCGATATCCGCGACAACGTAGGGAACGAGTTTCATCTTGGCCCAGCCGAGAATGGTTCCTTCCCCGCCCGGCGTATTGACCATTCGAATCTTGATCGCCCCTGTGGCTGCAACCCTGCCGATATGGACGTAGCCGAAGACCGTTCCCGGGGCCCCGTTGAAATTCCTCCACCATCGAAGGTGCTCCCGGTGGGTGAAGCGTTTGAGGGGAAGGCCACTCTCGTTGCCGTAGAGAACTATAACCGAGCCAGCGGTGGCGTCGAGTGTATAATCCTTCTGGTCGGCAACGAGAGTGATTGAGAGCTCAAGGAGGGAGAACTCCCAATCGTGGCGCCTCCATGCTTCGAAACCCCTTGCGTTGAGGGAGTCGATGATATCCTTAGTAGCCTGGTCGTTCGTGACCGTCAAACGGCCGTGGCTGGTCTGACGTTTGACCGTCTTGACAAACGTGCTAAGGTCCATCGCGCCCCCCGGGACTCCTTACGCCGCTACTGGAGTCTTCTTCTTTTTCTTCTTCTTGGGCGTCCGGACGGCCCCGCCCTTGGCCTTCTTGTCCGTCGGGGCCTTGTTCTCGTCGGCCTCGTCGGCGCCGGCACCGATCGCGCCCTGCCTGACCTTCGACGGGTTCTCGCGGGCGGGGGCCTTCTCGGCCACATAGAAAATTCCCGACTTGAACATCGGCCGCGTCTTTAGGAAGTCCACGATCTCCTTATCCGCGGTGCGGAACTCCCCGACTCCCGAGGCGTTGCGCTGGAACTGAGCGTAGCGGCCCGGCACGTTCACCGGACGGCCCGCGACTTCTTTGGTATGCGTGGGATTGAGAATGATCTTCAATGAGGGATACCGTTCGCACACGAACAAGGTTCCCTTTTTGCCGTTGGTGCTCATTTGTACTCTCCTTCCGTCTGTTTTTGTGGTGAGGGTGGGGGCCCGGGACTCGCCCGGGCCCCCCCTCGTTTCAGATATGGGCCCCTTAGCCGGTTACGCCGGTCAGGAGCGCGTGCTTCTTCTCCAGGTGGGCCTCGATACCCAGCTCGGAGAGGTATTGGTCGATCTTCTGGTCCTCGTCGTTTGCCTGGATGTCTTCCTCCAGCATAACGATCTGCCCGCGCATATAGCGGAGCTCAAGGTCCATCAGGTCGAGAAGCAGCGCGTACCCGGCGATATCCGTCAGGTCCGTGAGGGAGTCATTGGTGAACAGGACGTGCTCCACCAGCATGACCATGCGACCGGCGTTCTTGTACTGCGTCATGGTGACGCCGTACGTCCGGTCGTCGGAGAAGGTCTGGAGCTTCTCCCGGCCATACGAGTTAATGACCTGAATCACCTTCGGGGAGCAGAAAAGCATCTTCTGCTTGGAGCCGTACCGGTAGGCCGGCCGCAAGAAGTCCTCGAACTCGGGCTCGGTCAGAGCGCCGCCCGCGTCGGTGATGTTCGTCGAAACGGTCTTGATAAGACCCCGGGTCGCCCGCTGCGGGTGAGTCCCGGAGGTGTCAAGGTGGCGCTCTCCGAACAGAATGGCCTCCTCGATCGACCGCTTATGCTCGATCAGCTTCTTGGCGCGTTCCTCGTCCAAGTCCTGACCGGCGAACTGCTTGGTGCCTTTGTTGGTGTTCGTCACACCGTAGGGCGTCTTCACGATCTGCGCGTAGTTGAACTGCGCGACCCGCTGCGTGGAGAGCAGGTCCCGGCGTCCCGCGCCTTCCTGGTCGGAGGGCGAGAGGATGTGCAGCCGGTCGGCGTCGGAGGCCGCGACTCCCGCGGTTTCTCCGACGGCACGCTTGATCGCCACCGTGGCGGTCGTGGGCGTGGCCGTGACGCGAACAATCTCCGCGTTGTTGACCTTGACCAAATCGCCCTTGCGGAAGTAGGCGAAGTTGTCAACGTCCATCGTCACCTGTGAATCGTCGATCGCCCCATCCAGCGTGTCGAACCGCGGATTGAGCTCGTCTTCGAACCACTCGAATTTCGGGTCCTCGGTGGCACGTTTTCGGACCTTCGCCATGATCGTGGTCAAAGGCGCCGCGTCGGGCTCAAGCTGGAGCAGCGACGGGGTTACGTCACGCGAACGGCGAGTTTCGGTCCCGATAATTCCGGTCCCGCGAACTCCTTGGTTGACTGTGGGCATAAGGCTTTACCTCGGGTTTAGGATATTCCCCTGAACACATTGGACGGAGCCGCCTTAACAATACGGCGGTTCAGATCGTCCAACCCATCCTCGGGGCTTCCAGCGGGCGAACCTCCCCCCGCTGGTGCGCTCCCCACATGGCCGGCCTGGTCGTTCGCGTTCGCTTGAGCCGCGGCGCGTGCTTCCGCAGAGAGGGTTTGCCCCTTGCGGTGCGCCTGTAAGGATTGAAGACCGTATGAGGCAAGGTAGAGGAAGTCGGCCGAATACTTATGACCGGTGATCTCGGGAGCCATGTCCATAAGCTCCTCCATGACGGGCTCCAGGCTGCGAAAGCCCGGATACATTTTCTCGTCACCGCGCATCGAGTAAGTACGCTCCCGAAGGTGCGTGCTCGTCTGCTTCTGCGCGTCCTCTGTCTCTTGCTTCTCGGCCTCCAGGGCCTTCTTCTCGGCAGACACTTCACGGTCGCGGCGGTCCTTGGCGAGGGTGTAATCGACATACGCTCCCGGGTTTTCTTCCCGGAGGCGCTTTAACTCCTCGTCATTGAGCTCCTTGAATCCGTCAGGTGTCGCTTTGAGTCGCGCCTTGAGATCAAGTATCTCTCGGTCGCGGGCGCCCAGGTCGTTCTCGAAATCTCGAAGACGACCGGCTAGGCGCTGGCCTTCCTTGGACGACTCACCGTATGCGATTTCCAGGTCTTCCGGTGAGGTGAAGCGTCCGGCAAGAAGACGCGGGGGAGTCTGAGCCGCGGCCGGGGGGGTTCCCGCGGCGCCCTCGGCGCCCTCGGTCCCTCCGGCTTGCGGTGCTCCTTCTCCCGTCGTCCCTTCTTCGCCTGTCGCTCCGGCAGGTGCCTCTCCCCTGGCTTCGGGCGTGGCAATCCCATCGAATATGCCATTTCCCGAAACGCCTCCCGGGTTTGCCGGGGGCGGGGTTCCATTACCCGCGGAACCGGAAGGCGCCGGGTTGGCCGGTGCTCCTCCGGTTGAAATTGGTGCGGCCCCGGTCGGTGCTGGGGCGACGGCGGGCGCTGCGGGTGAACCTGCGTTGAGCTGCGTCATATTTTCCCTCCTTCGGGAACTTCTCGATTTTTGCGGCCCTAAAAAAGAGCCCAGCGCATCGCCGCGCTTGGACCCTCTAGAAAGGCCGCGTCCGGGTTGAAGACCTAGAATCTCCAGCGGGAGCTACCCGCGCCCGGTCAGATTGTTTGACGGAATCTACCTCATATTTTGATTGTATCAGAATGATTCTTAAATCTCAAGTCTGCAAAGCCTTTACGACGAAAGCCGTGATCGAGCGTTCCAGCCGGTCAACGGAGTCGGCTATCCTCCGGGCGCACCTGACGAGCATTACTGACGCGACGATAACGGAAGTCCCGACGGCCAGCCAGTAATAGACCCGGGCTACGGGGTCTATGAGCTCGGCCACTAACAGGACAAAACCGATAATCGCCATATTAAGCACCTACGAACAAGCGCCGTCCACCGCGACCAAATCCCCGTTATCGTTGACGCAGACCGAAGCCTGACCGCCCCCATAGGACCCCGAGAGAGATTTGAGATTGATCGTGCCGTCGGTCTTGAAACTCATCCGGACTTCATTCGCCGTCGCATCGCGAACGACGAGCTTATCGTTGGCACCCAACCGAATCATCCAGGACCGGGTAGGCGTGGTCCATGCGAAAAAGACATTCGATGATCCGTCTGTCGTTTCTACGCCCACCTTGCAATCACCCGAGGACTTGCAATATTGCGCTATCGTGTCGAGGGGATTGAGCCTCATCGCATCGGCAACACCCCACAGAAGCGCAAGACTGATCCCCGCACCTAGAATAATTTTTCGCATGTAAGCTCCCTATTTCTGCGTGAGTTTTAGCATCGAGCCCTTCAAGACCACAATCGGATCGGGATTGCTAGCCTGTTGCGCCCATCGGTATTGGAGCGTCCCGCCCGTGGCCCCTACTGTGATGCTCCCGAGACATTGGAAGAAGGCCGGTTGAGAACTAGCGATATTCAACCGATCATCATCGTCGGGGATATTATGAAGAACCCGATAAGCCGTCCCTGCCGCCTCGCTTCCGTTGCATACGATTGTCGTTGTGGAGGTCGCGGGCCATGTGAAGGCGTGTTTTGAGTCGGGCGCCCCGCTTTCGGTACTCTGTATAAGCGAGAAAAAGTCAATCGAGTAGGTCGCGCCCGCCGTCAAGGTGGCAAAGAGTTCATCGTCGTCCTGAAGCGTGTTGTTACTGGTTAAGAGTTCATCGGCTTCTTTCACGACGATAATGTTAAGCGGATTGCCGTTGAGTTCATACTCCGTGGAGTTGATGGTTCCGTTCACATCGAGTTTCGTCGTCGGATCAGTCGTGCCGATTCCCACGTCACCCCCAGACTCAATTATCATGAGGGATGTCAGTGGATGCGCCGCACCAAATGCCAGGCCCGTATCGTGGTAGAAATTAAAGGCCCAGAAATCAGCGGATAAGTCTAAGATCGACGAATTGGGATATGTGGCAACATAGCTGAATGACGGCCCATCCCAATAGGCCCCATTCGCCATACCTATAGAATCCGCCCTTCCAGCCACTACGCCGCCCAAGGAATCAGCGGATGAACTGAGATGAATTTGCGGGAAATCAAATCCCCCGCCGCCCGCGTGGTCTACTCCACGGATGTCTAATGTAAACTCCGGGGCTGATGTGCCGATGCCCACGAGCCCGCTTTCTTGGACGACGAATGTGGAGCCCTGGACGGCGAGATCAGCATTGATATTCAGATCGCCCGTCATAGTATCGCCGGTATTCAGGATGTAGGAATCCCCATGAGCCGAAGCCCCAGTTAATCCCTCATGTGTTGAGAGGTCGGAGGCGATGGTCGTGGTATCTACGGCAACAGTCGTAAGTTGCGAAACATTCGCATTGGCCGTTCCATTAACAGTCGTAATATCGGACGCGAGAGAAGTCGTCGCTACAGCTACTGCCGTATCCGCCGCATCGTCGTTCGGGGAAGTATGCGCTCCAGTCACCAGACCGGAACCTATCTGCGTATTGAGTTCAGCCAAGTCGTCGGCATGGTCAAAGTGGGCATCATCCGTTGTCCCGCCTATAGTCGAATCGTGAGTGATATCGCCGCTAACGGTGGCGTCATGATCTCTCGCGGCAACGTCTATGCCGTCAACGGTTCCGCTTACGGCGATACTCCCCGCTACGTCGAGCTTTGCCGATGGCGATGTCGTCCCGATGCCAATATCCCCATCGCTCTCGATTCGGAGAACGGATGTCGGCGTCAACGTGGCCCCAATCGTTAACCCAGTGTCTACGGAAATATCCATCCCGTAGAGATCGGGCGAAATATCCAGGATCGAGGCGTTGGGATGGGCCACAACATATTGGTCCCCATCCCAATAGGTTCCAACACCAATCCCGAATAAACCCGCAGAACCCGCAATAGTAGCGGAGATCGTATCTGCCGCTGTGCTAAGTTGGATATTGGAGAAAGGGAACGACCCTCCAGTGGCGCTCCTTCTCATGTCGAGGGCGAACTCCGGGCTTGATGTGCCGATTCCCACATTCCCGTTATTAACCGCTAGGGTGTCGGTCTGAACGGCGAAATCAGCATCAACGCCGAGCGCCCCCGTCATGGTCCCGCCCGCCTTGGGCAGCGCGTCATTGGCGGTCCCCGCCAGCACTACAAGGTCCTGGCCGTCAACCAGACCGCCCACGGTTATCGCGCCGGAAACATCCAGGTCGGCCCCGAGATCAAGATTTCCCGTTGTCGCGCTCAGGGTAGAGGTATAGACCGCAAAGGGATTCCACATTACGTCCTTGTTTGCGAACCATATCCCTTCCGGGCATAGAGTAAAGGACGTGGGATTCAGCCAATCACCCATTCCAAGACAGGGATTCGCTGGGGAAGTAGGGAACGAATCGAAGTCTATCAGTCTGAAAGATACAATCCACTCGCTGTCTGATAATCCTAGGGATTTAATAATGCTATTCGATGTCAGAACAATGTCGTAGCCCTGCCCCTGAATGGCCAGAGTATTAAGAAGATCGGTATTCAGCGCACCCAGTCCCGTCGGGAATCCACTTCTCTTGTACGGAGTAACGAGAAGATCGGCTACATGGGTCGGATTTCCCTCGTCCGGACTCTCAATTCTCAGAATAGCATCCAGCCTGTTGTCAAGCGTTCCGAGGGACCCATTCCTGATAGAGAAATCCCCCGAGACAGAACCGGAGTGATCGAAACTGGCCGAGGAAATGTCAATAACCTCGTTGCTATCCATGTCTACAGCGCCCGACATTGTGCCACCCGCAAGGGGCAGTTTCGCGTCTACGGCTACCTGAATCGTAGTCGTATCGATAGCGACCTCCGAGGATTTGGAATCCGCTTCGGCCTGGGTGTTCACGTCGAAGCAGCTCTGCACGGCTCCATCCTCGTCAACCCCGATCGGGGAATTTCCGGAAGCACAGTCGGCGCCGTCAAGGTGTCCGAGCCCGGTAATGGCGATACAGACGCCGCCACCGGCAAGAATCTGGCCCGCTGGACAGAGATTCCCGGAGTTTGTGTCGGCCGGCGCTATCTGGAACGCCGCGGAGGGAGCCTGAATCCCGGCCAATAGGGCCGAGGCAAGGACGAGGATAGAGAGGTTTTTCATTATGCGGTTCCTCCGTAGGGTTACTGGCCTATGCGCTTGAGAAAATCAATCCACAAATGGACCGTCGCTCCAGCGGATAGGCTGTGAACAACGATCTTGGGGTCCTTGGTCAAGACTCCGAACCTGGCACCCGCGGGAAAGCCGGCCGGCGCCGTCATGACGTTCGAGCTGTCGATCGCCGGGGAGATCGCCCCGAGAACGGGCGAGTACGTCTTGGTCGTATGCTGGACGGTGTAGGTCGCATCCCCGCCTATGACCAGAATCGCCCAAGAGAGTCCCAGGCCCGTCACCGAATTGGTGGACGTCTGAGCGCCGGTCATGGAAACCTGCTGGATATCGTAGGTGTAGGCGTCTTCCATCGTCTTGAGGTTCTGAGCGTTCGCGCTGTTGGGGAACAGGGACAGGAGAACCGGAGCCACCAGCAGCATGACGGCCAAGAGGATGAAGAACATCGGGCTTGTGCGATTGGTCATTTACGCCTCCGTGATATATCGTCCAGCTTCTTGCCGGCCTCTACTCCCTGCATCTGTGCTGCTTCGATCTCGGCCAAAAGGTTATTGAGCTCCGTAATGCCGCCCCCGTTGTACGACACCCCCAGGGCAATCGCCTCACACTCCGACTTGCCGGCGCCCGGGTGCCAGGCAGACCCAGCCTCCAGAAGACCTATCCTCTCCTCGATCATGGGCCGAACTCGGGTCTTCCAGAACTCGGTCCCGACCATGAGCCCCGCCATAGTCCCGAGATTGACGCGCTGCCGGAGCTCCTTCTCACGCTCCGCGGCCCGTTCTTCTTTAGACTTGGGCGTTTGCTGGGCTAGGTGCTTGCTGGTCTTCACCTGACGGCCTCCCGGTTGCGAGTGTATCCTGAATCCGGGCCTGGGCTACGGCCTGGGGGTCCTGGAGCACTTCCTGGATCGTGTTCATCGTTTCCTGGATATGCTCGTCCAGTACGTCTGCGACCTCCGGGGGAATCTTCCCGGTCTGTAGGCCCTGAGTGAATACGGGGCTCTGCCGCTGGATAAGGTGCTGAATCAGGTGTCCGATAAGGTCTTCGCCCGAACGGACTTCGGCCTTGCCGCCGCCGACCATGATCTCGAACTCTCGGCCCGGGTCCATAGTAAGGTTCGCGGGCTTCATGATCTGACTCGTTTCGCTCCAGCCGAAGGAGAGCGACAGCTTCCGCATGATCTCCGGGACGTTCACCTTCTCGTCCGAGGGATCGCCGGCATTGCGGCGCCACTCCTCGTACTTGTACGCCAGCTCGAGGAAGGCCATGAACTGCCGGCGCTGCACTTGATCGTCACCGAAAGATGGGTCGTGGTCGAAGACGAAATCGAATCCATCCCCCTGGGTGTCTATATCGGAATTGGAGAGCTCGACCATGACCGTCTGCCCGTCATGCCCGTACTGACGGAACGGGACCGGCTGGAACTGGAACTGACTAAACATTTTCTCCATCATCCACATTTGGTCCTGGAAATTCGCCATATGAACCCGGCGAATGGTGGACATTCTGACCGCCACGTTCCGCTGAATCTCGATCAATCCGGTGGCGGTGTCGTGCGTCTGCTTTGTCCCCTGGACGCCTGGCGCCAAATCCGCGATTGATAGGGCGCGTTCCATGATACCCTTCGAGTTTGACTCCATTGTAAGCATCGACGGAGAAACGTCAGCATGGTCGATAGCCGCAATCGCCTGGTGAACATTGGTATTCCCCTTGAATCTTATGCGACCGCCCGCCCTGGGCTCAAGATCATCGACAGACACCAATTTATCGGCCTGAACAGCCAGCATCTTATTGATAATCCGAATCCAGTTCGCCATTGACAAATTGTGTATATCGTTGAGCTCGTATTGCATATCCTCGATTGGCTCAACGGCGCCCATCCCGTACAAGAACTGGGGGTCGATCGTGTAGACACGCAGCCGGAACGGAAGCCGCGGGACATGGAAGGGGAAATCCTTAACCCGCAGCAGGTATTTCCCGTTCGCAATCGTCCAGACCCGGTTCTTCTCCCAAACGTGGAGAATATGCAGCCGGTCCATATCGTCCTCGATCGCTACCTGCCCCTGGTCCTCGATATCCCCGGACACCACTTCGAGCGCGACCCGGCCGAAGTCGTCCCCGGTATCAGCGGGGGCTATCGGCTGAATCCTCGCCCGCTGGGGCTCGTTCGTGGCCTTGGCCTGGGCGTCCTTCATGACCTCGGTGAGATCGTACATCGGCCGCTTCTCGCCTGTCTCGGGGTCCAGTTCGAAACGCTTTTCAAGGTCCTCGATTGCGACCGACGGCTCCTCCTCGACAATCCAATGCAGGTCCCGGACGTTCTTAACCCGAGGCTCCGGGTGGGTATAGAAGACGCTCGGGAACTCCGTGGTGTACCCAACCTTCGAGGGGTACTCGGCCTCCACCTCCTCGAATCCTACGGACGTGACCGGCGCCGCGCTCGGAATGACCTTGCCGGCTAGGGTCTGAATCGTCCCTAGTACGCTCTGCTTCTGGACGCGCTGCCAGCGTTTCCCCTTCTCGTACTCCTGGGCCCATACGTCCTTCTCCCAGGCGTTCCCGGTGATAGTTTCCTCCTTCGTGGAACCTATGTACTCGATCTGATACCGGGAGCCCGAAAAGAACTGCCGGGCTATCGTATCGAAATTCTCTGCTGCGCGGATATGCTTGTTCCGCTTGGGCTTAGGCTTGCATGGGGGAGTGAGCCGGAACAGCGGTTCCGTCACGCGGGATACGATATCCTCCAGCATCCCGAAGACGTAGGGGATAAAGGAATTGGGCTCGTCGGCGTCCTGAATCTCGTCAACGGCATCCAGGAGAGCCCGCCAAATCTTGTAGTACCGGACCCAGCGTTTATGCCAGGGCCGGAAGTATCGCTTGGACCGGGAGTACCGCTTGAGTCCGAGCTCGATCAGCTCCTTCTGTTTGTTGATATCGGTGGGCAAGCTCAATGTATGACCTCCGCGCCGCACCTGTGATTCTGACCGACGCGCTCACGCATCGCGCTCTCGATCTGCCTATCGGTGAGGCCGTCCGGGAACTTCTTTTTCTGGTAGGTCAGTCGTTGCATCCCGTTCTTCTTGCACCGGAGGCAATGGTAAGCTGCAAAGTATTCGCGGTTGTGGTCGGTGTTGCGGCCGTCCCGGACCTGGAGCATACCGAAAAAGCCCTCGACCTCGCGGGAACCGACCTTACCGCCATTCCCCTCGACCTCATGCTTGGGGAGCTCCAGGGTCCGGAGATCGAAGCCGCCGCCGATAGGGGGCTTGGGATTACTCACGTTGCACCCCAGGGAACCGCAAGAAGTAGGGCAATCATGCTGCCAAAGTACAAAACGAGAAGGAGAATCACAAGCCCGACCAGGAAATAAAGGAGCTCTTTCGGCGTGGGCGCGTCCGTTGGGTTCATGTCCTCAGTCGGCTCCATCATCGAATGATCTCTGCCACCAACCGAATCTTGTGATGCACGGGAGCCCCCATCGGGATCGAACCACGCTTCCACCGGCCGGGAAGATCAAGCCCCTTCAGATTCTTCAGCCTTATTTCGCGCCCGGCAAAAATATGATTGTCCCTGGTGAGTGCCACCGAAGTCGGGAACCGACCGTTACCGCTGATCGAGGGATACCCGATACCGAGAACCACGCGCTTAGGCATTGGCCCTCCGGCGCCGCGGCGCCAACCGCTTGAGAGCCGCAGCCGGCGCCCGGTACTCGGCCCCATAGTTGTAGAGGTATCGGCCCAGGTCCGGGAAATCCTTGTGAATCAACATCGGTTGCTCGGAGAGTCCGGTCTTCTCCGGGTGCAGGGACTCTTTGTAGCCGTAGTGCCGATATCCGTATTTGTGGTTGGTCAGGTAATCGTAGACGTAGAACTTCGGCCGCTTCTTCTCCTTGGGATTGCCGATCGCGGTACGCATGAGCAAGTGACCGTCGGCTATCGAGTCCGGAGGGTCTAGGTAGGTGAGCCGGTGCTGACATGAGCCCTCGCGCCCGGACCCCTCGCACTCCTCGCACGCCTCGGCAAAGAGCTCCTTGACCGTCTTCCCGGTGCCGGCCTTCTGAGTGTTCCCGAAATTGGGGTCGATCAGGCGCCAATCAGCTGACTTCCCCAGCGCCTTCTCCGTCTTGAGTATCAGCGTCCGGTAGTCCTCGATCGAATTGTCGCTGTGGTCGATCGCATGGAATGGCGCCTCCGGGTACTCGGCCATAGCGATAACATCATCGTTCGGAAAGAGCGCATACCAGCCGATAGCGAAGGGCTTTCGATCGTGTGGGTCCACGACATTGACGAGGTTGTACTTCCCCTTGTCGAACATTTCCTCATGGTAGGCGGTGGGCCAGGAATCAATCTCGTTCACGTCACCGTACTGCCGATAGATCAGCCCGGCCAGGTGCATGAAGCCGCCCGTTCGACGTGCTTCCCTCTCCTCCGCGGGGTAGCCGGCAATCGTCCTCATGATCTCGTCATGGGGGAGCTGCCCGCCCTCGAAGCAATCCCGGCAATTATCGTGGATATCGCCCTTGATCGTCAGAATCTTACCGAGCTCGGTTCCCTGGTCGTCCGTGATCGCCTTGACGTCTACGAGTTCGTCCTTAACCCAGGCGGCGTAGGATAGCGGCGTGAGCTCGAAGAACAGAATCCCTCCGGCCCGGGTCCGAGCGTAATTCTCCGAATAGAACTTCCTGGGCGGGGGCTCAGAGAAGAAGACGGCGCCGAACGTATCGCCCGCTGCTTCCTTCGGGTCCTGGTTGTAGGTCATGACGTCCCAGGTGAACCCGGTATCGGTGGCGCCCTGAGAGTAGTAGCCCTTGCCCGAGCCCTTCTTCTGAGTGTACCGGCCGCGGGGGAACAGCGCCTTGAGCGCCTTCTGAAAGGCCGAGCCGTCCTCGGCCAGCTTCGTAGGCATACAGAAACGGACAGCCTTGGGATAAGGCCAATTGCTGTAAATCTCCTGGTTGGCGAAGATGGGATTCGCCGTCCCAAAGAAGATTGCGGAAGCGATTGCCGCTAGTCCGAATGTTTTTCCCGTTCCGTTTCCCATAGGGCAGACGACTATCTTAACTCCCGGCCGGTTGAGGGACCTGACCATTTTGAGCTGCGCTGGGTTGAGCGTGGTGTACTTGAGAGGGTCAATGCAAATTCTCCTTTCGATTTCCCGCCTTTCGGGAGACATTCCGCTGCTGGGAGTCGGCTGCGGAGACTCGAGCGAGGAGCTGGGCGTCCGACACGCCCGGGAACGCCGAGACTTCCCCTTGGAGATTGAGCGTTTCCGCGACTTTGCCCTCGGTCCTTTCGGCATAGAACTTTATCGCGTCGATCTCCCCGTTCTCAGCATCTTGGACCACGCGCTCGGCTATGGCCTCCTCCCTGGTCATTCCCTTGCGGGTTGCGGAAGCCTTCTGCCCCGCCTCGACAAGACGCTTCGAAAGAGAACCCTTTGGGCGCCCCCCGGGGTTTCCGCTTACTCCCTTTGGAAATGGCCGACCTACAACTTTGCCCATAATTCACGCTGTTTCCTCGCTGTTTTCAGCGGGGCTCCCCTGGAAGATCATACCTACACTCGGCCATAGTCTTTGCCGCGGCCGAGCACTTCTTTTTCTGCTTCGACTCCGGTGAGGATGTGAAATTCGAAATCAGGCTTATACCCAGGGACACACAGAGAATGATGCCCATGACCTCTAGGCCGGTGAAGCCGCCCCTTCCGAAAACTCCCTTCTTCTTCATGGTGCTGAATCGGACCTTCCCCCAGCGTTCCCAGGGGCCCCAGGAGCCGTTGTCCTTGAGCACCCGGGCCCTGCGGTTGCCCTTTGCGTCCTCGCTGACGTTGTAGGTTTCGACCTTGAGAGCCTTACCCTGCTTCCTCACCGCCGCGCCTCCCGTACCCTTCCCTCGGCCGTCCAGGCAATTCGGCAGGTTTCGCATATCGGCTGCGGAAGGCACCAGGCGAGATCGACCTTGACCTCATGATTGCGGAGCATGGAGTGAATGAGCCCAAAGAGGATTGAGGCCAGATATTTCCAGGTCAGGGCTCTCATGATCTTACCGTTCACCCCGCCGCGGAGCCGGCCGGGAGACTTCGATTCGGTGTAGAGAAGAAATACCTCGATCGCCAGGAAGGCCAGGAGCGCCAGCAAAGGAAGAACTACTAGGCCGAGAAGAACCAGGAGGCCGGCAAGCACCGAGACTCACCGGGCTTAGGATACCGGGCGGGACTTCTTCATCCCCTTGCGCTTGACGGTCTTGACCGCGGAGCCGAAGCCGCCTTGGGCCGGGCCGGTGACGGGGCCTCCGGAGGGACCGCCCTTTTTCTTTGAATCGACCTTCGGGTTGATTGAATCTTCGGGCATGATTCCTCCGGTGTTTAGTATCGGCGCCGGCCTTCCGAGCTGTTCGATCGACGCTTTCTTTTTTCAGACTTCTTGCGGCGCCGCCTCTTGTCTTCCCTGCTTCGTGCGTGTCCCACGCTTTCCCCTTCCGTCAAATTTTGCCCCTCTCCCGGTGCGCTCGGTGAAGGGCCGACGCGGGCTCCGGCAGCGGTAAACCCTCGTCCGAAATCCCAAAAATTAGCGGCCCCCGGGGATGGTCCTGATTATCCCGGTGCCGCCGTTACCTGATTCTACCAGATTGGTTTCTAAAAATCAACGACCGAGGAGCCTGGCGATAACGAGATCAGCCAGCCTCCAAAGTTCAAGCTGCTTCTTCTTCGGGTAGGGCTTCCCGCGGCCGTCAACTATCGTCGGCAGCTCCCGGGATATTTGAATGAATGTCGGTTCCATAAAATCAAATCGTATCCGGGCAAGTCACCCAGCCCGGATGGTGGGTCCGAAACGGGGAGCCGTTACTCCCCTCCCCCGGGTGAGCAGGAAGTCCGGGGCCCTTCCGTTTTTCGCCGGAGCCCGCGACACGCCCCCGGCTGCGCTGGGATTGTTTACTTACAGCCGTCGCACGTCCTCGGGTATCCAGGCTCCTCTCCGTCGTCCATGAATACCCCGCACACCTGACACACCAGGCCATTGATCGCTGCGTCTGCTGCCTCTCCTGGCATTTCCAGTATTTTCTTCATGTGGGGTCACTCCTCCTTTCCGCGATTCCAACCATGAGAATCATCACAAAGACCATGACGTACGGGGTTGCCAATAATATGAATACACCCGGGGCCAGCGGTTCGATCGCGTAAACCAGGAACCAATCCAGGCCGACCGTCCCCGCCACCAAGAAAAAAAGCGCAAGCACGCCCCTACTCTTGCGTTTCATGTCGGGTCGTCCCTCCCCTCCATTTTGGACATGACGGGGCCACGCCATGCGGCCAAAGTTTTGGTTAATGCCTGGTCGGCAGATAAGCCCTTCAGGCCAGAAGCCTGAATGTCCTCTTGCGCCCATACTGCCGCCTCACACACAGCCTCTGCCAGAGCTAGGCGGGCGATAAGGTCAGCGCAATCTAGGTTATAGTCCTCGACTGTTGGATACCTTGCCCCGTTTCGCTGGTGAATCCTGTCCTCTATTTCTGTGATGGATGGTTTTTCACTCATCTCCCCCTCCTGGCTGTTGGCGAAGGGCGGGCCTAGGAATAGAATATTGCCGTTCGCCTCTGTGCTTGTAGAAGAATCCCATTATCTCTTTTCTCGACTCATCGTCCCATCCCATTTCTTTCTGTTTTTCGGTGACACAGTTCCAATCCAATGCGTCTAATGGGTGATACCACATCGGCAAAGCAAGGACTCCATGAGACTCTACCCAATTGCATCGTTTCCAGCACTCTTCCGGCCCGGAGTCAAAGGCCACCAGGACATAGCTCCTGATGCTCCTTTTGGCTACCTTGGCCCTTCTCAGCGTATCAAAGCCTTTCTCCCAGAGCTTTTTGACACGAGGTCCGTCGCACGCCAGCCTTAGCACTGGGTTTTTTAATTCATTAAATCTTTTGGCGTGGTAATCCGTTATAAGCCTGGCGTCTAGTCCTTGGTTGAAGTCGCAAAAGTCATGCTTTTTAAGTCTTTCTATAACTCGGTCAAAGTGTCCCTGACTCACTCCAAGGATGTTGTTGTCAATTAAAACCGGAAGGTCGGGCCAATCGTCAAGCTCTTCCATCGGCCCGCCCTCAATGAGTCCTTTGCCAATGGCGCAGAACTGGCATTTGCGGATGCAGCCGACCGTGGTTCTGGTGGCCCCTGGGTTGATCCTCTGCAATACGCCGGGCTCTGCCTTGCCCGTTTCGACAGATGGCATGCCCTTAAAATAATCCGGCATCAATTCCGTCGCCGGCCCGCCGAGGATGTACCTGTCGTGCGCCAACGATCCGCGCTGAATTACGCGCTTAACTTCGGGCAGATTCCAGGTGAAGGGAATAGACACCTTGAGCGCCCGACCCTCGGACCAATAGAATGGACCGCGGGGCCAATCAATCACCCAGCCCCCCCCTTCTGGCTCTTGGCGAAGGGCGGGAACAAATGTCGGCCCACTCTTTCTTGAGCTTGCGCCACCGCCTACGGATACCCCATATACTTATAGACGCTTGCTCTAGGACCTTGGAGTTTTTGACCATCCAGTTCCCGCACTCTGTTGGTATGCGCTCTGCTCTCCGAAATCCGTTACCACGGAATTGCTCCCCATCGCCATCAACGACCATGAATCTATCCCCACTACTATACTCCAACATCTTGTCGAAGAATCCAACCGCCCAATGGTCCCTGGGGTCCCCGTCGCTGTATTTTGTGGCCAGAACGTAGTCCCCCTTTTCCATCACCCCTTACCCCCTTTATCGGATTTGGCGGGGCGGCGAGTACGAGCAACCTCTAGGCCATGCAAAAGCCCCACGACATAAGCCATGTCTGCTTCTGTCCAAATGTCTATTTTCATGATTCCCCCTCATCCCCCTGTCCCTATGCTCCTTCTCAGCCTTCTCGACCTCGGCCTCGAGCCGGCAATCCCGGCAACGGCCGCAGCCATTACAGAATCCAACGTTCACGCCGAGCCCTCGCTTATAACGTATATAACACCCTCTTTCCGACAGGAAGCAGTTACGAATCCCCCATCATCACGTTTCTCCAAATCACCAAGGCAAGAGGGACATGTGAGATTGACGGCCAATCTATATTCGTCGGGCGTTACCAGAATGTCCTCAATGTCGTAAATATTATTCTTCACGCCCCCCCCCCCGGAATCACCCGCGCCCCCTT
>Ga0255047_10000614_pt1 | contig 28790 bp, 46 predicted proteins | sample JV7_2_1_MG_FD_183640 | JGI IMG/M metagenome (GOLD analysis project Ga0255047, IMG submission 183640) | Seawater microbial communities from Jervis Inlet, British Columbia, Canada - JV7_2_1 | ecosystem: Environmental > Aquatic > Marine > Inlet | place: Canada: British Columbia | collected 2016-10-06
ACCTGATAGTACACGAGGGTCATCTTTTGTTGTATAAACATATTCACCTTTATGATTAACATAGGTTAAACCAGGATTACTACGCGTAGTACCTTTATTACAACCTACTAATTCTCCACTTAAATATCTTGGGTCTGTATTTTTAACTCTGAACATATTATTATTTATATCCTTTACAACAATAGTTCCTGTATTGTCAATACAAAACCCATTTTTTGGTATATGCCAATTTTGGTTTAATGGATTGTGTATATGTTGTTCAATAATCATTGCTTCGTAATTGGTACATTCTAATCGGTTAATAAATCCTGTTTTAATAATTTCCTTAACTAATTTTGTTTTATCTGGTTTCCACGTACACATAGAACCCATATATCTATCGTCTTCAATAGTACACTCACATTGTCTACTTCCATAATAAAACTCATTCGTTTCCGTGTGCGCTACTTTATAAACATAATAGTTCATTCATATCTCCAAATAAACAGAACAAAAGGGTGCAACAACAAAGCTACTCGAAATGAGTGGAATGTTTCCTTTTGTCTGTTTAAAGTCTTTAAATTTTTGTATCATAATACTTTGTTGTTGCATTAATAAATATACAAAAATTAAATTTTTCGTTATTCATCACCTGGTGTTATTACAGCCATTAACCTTGCAATGTTATTTTTCTATCTTGTGGTGGTGTTGGTGGCTTAGGAATTGGAATAAAACCTATTGAGTTCGTATCATCGTTTGATCCGAATTGGTGTGGTGTACACCATAACTTAGTCCAACACCTAAACTTCTCCAACCAAATCGAAATTATATTATCTCTACCATAATTATCTCGACCGGGTCCATAAACCTCGTCTTTTATTAAACGTTTACCTGAATCACACGTTGGATTCATTGGACCTATTGGCGTAGGTACGTATGTTGGTATCGGTTCATCATATCGTTTTCTAGTGGTTGTCCGTTCTTCCACAACCAGCTTCAGTGTTTCCTTCAATATCTTTGTATTTTCAATATTCAGTACACTTTTTCCTGTTAGGAATCCTTTTAGCCAAGGCATAAATTCTTTATCTGTCATAATTAATCGTGGTTTAGTGGGTATTGAGGTTCAAATAAATCACCAACACTAGTTGAGTTAGTTTCTACAAGTGTATATATACACCCATTATCAGTATTTACGTTCATAACGTCTACTAAATTTTGAGCAACACTTTTTTGTGATATTTCCAAAATTTCACTATGAGTATCAGTCATTAATATTTGTTGACCGTTTATTAATTTCTTACTAATATTATACACTTTTGCTTCCATACTGTCCTAAAAATATTTTAACTGTTTTGTCACATAACTCATCTCTAAGTGGTTGTTTGTTTACCTTTAGGGTAAGATTATTAATCATTCCACTTACATCCTTACATTCTTCCAATGTTGTCATCCAAGACATTTTAGCTAATACGTCCACTTTTGATACGTAAGGTGTCTTTCTAAATCCAAATAGTTTTCTTAATAGTTTCATATTAATTTGATTTTGTTGAGTTACTTATTGTAGGTAATATTAATCTGGTTAATATCATTAATCCAAATGTTTGCCAAAACGTTAATTCAGGTAATCCAAACGTTGTTGGCATTAACCAATTCCATAGCCACATTGTTGGGTACGTGATTAGTATTATAAAACCTGTTACAACTAACATTGTTCCAATTAGAGTTCCTACGCCTTTTCCGAATGTATCAATCATTATTTATGTTTTTGTTTAGATAAATATACAAAATTGTTTTCTAATTTCCTAATTTTATTGTAATATTATGTGGTGCTGTTCTGTTACCTCCAAAATATGGATATAATTTATATCCCCAGAATGGTAATTTGTTGTGTGGTATTGATTTATGTCCTATCATTACATTTTTGTCGTTGTGGATAGTTAGTGAATAACTGTTATCACTTACGATTATTTGATAACGATATTCTCGATTAATATTTACCATTGCAATAAATAAGTTAATACCATCTTCAACTACTCGTTTTCCATCAACATAACAGTAAGCTAATATTTCTATGTTATCACTGTAATCACCTAAACTTCTCCAACCAAATCGAACTGAATTAGTGTGGTGCATACCATAACTTAAACCAAACAGTTTATTAATGTCATATTGGTCGTCTGTTTTGAATTGATATATTGCTGATTTATCGAAAGTAACGTATTTTTGTGTCCCATCTTTCCAGATGTGTGGACCAAAATGTATTCCTGAGGAATGTTTTCCGTGTGGTATTTTATAAGTTTTCACGAGAGTTGATACGTTTATTAATATAAGGTATTAATAATGTAACAACTACAAAGAAACCTATCATACTTACGTTAAACCCAAGTATCCATTCTATTGTATTTTCCCAACTTCTTCCGGCTAAAAACATATTACCAACTAACATTATAATAGCCCATATAATCCATCCTAACATACTCATAGTTAACTTCTCCAACCTTTTCCGGTAGATTTCCAACCTTTCATTGTGTTAGATTTACCGGATATAAACTTATCTTTGTCTTTTTTAAATTTAGCATTAGTTATCGTAACTGTTCCTTTGTCTACGCTTACGGTTTTAATACCATATTTGTTTTTCATTTCCGTTTTCCAATCTTCTAACCCTTTGTAACCGGGTTTGTTGGTGTAAAATCCTGATTCCGTGTCGGTAGTTGTTGGAACGTACAATGTATTACGTACTCCGTGCTTGTCAATGTCTAAGTCATCAATGTTAATTGACTTAGCTTCGTTTATTAAATCTCTTAGTTTCATACTATCCCCAAATATAAATTTCCGCTTTATCATGACCCGTTTTATCTGTACCCATTTTTGACATCAATATTAATTTCCCACCTCCATCAAATGTAATGGTAATTTTATTTTTTTTTGGGTTAGTTTTAATATCCTTTATCGTTTTACCAGAATATTTACTTTCGTTTATTAAATCTTTTAGTTTCATATTAGTCCTAGTTTAATAATGTGTACCAATCACCATTTTCATCAACTACATTAATGTCCGTAGAGAAATAACTACCAATCTTAACTTGTTTAATGTTTGATATTGTATGTGTTTCCCAACTATGCCTACCACCGTGCTTATTTGCTTTAGTTGTAATTGTCTTTCCTAAGAAATATTTATCTAATGATTTGTCCCATTTGTCTGAAAGTGCCAAATACATTTTTTTAATGTCCTTTGGGGAATATTTGTCATTTCCTTCGTTTAATAATTCTTTTAGTTTCATATTAGTCCTTTACGTGATATGTTTTAATTGTAGCGTCCGGATATTCTTTTTTTAATCCATCTACTGCTTTAATGTTTTTCAAACTATCGTCTGAAAAGTATATAGTTGAGTAGCCTTTTTCAATTTGTTTGGCTATCCAATCTGATTTCTTTTTGGGGTCACTACTTCCGACAGGAACAACATAAACATCCATTCCAAGTGTTTTGAAAAAATGTTTAATTGGTAATCCTATTGACCGTGCTGTAAGTATTGTAACTCTACGTGCAGAAGTCTTACGTGCTTTTGTTAACTGTTTTTTTAGTATTTCTACGTTACGTTTTATTATACGTGGGTTTTGTAGTTTAGCACTGAATTCTTTAAAGTCAAACTCATCTCCAGGTTTCTCATCGTAAACAGCAAATTCGGCTGGGTCAAGTTTACTTGTTTTACCGTCTTTGTGGGTAACATATATCCAAGCATCTGACTTGACTAATGTATCATCAGCATCAAATATGGATAGTGTTTTACCACCACGTAATTCGTTTAATATGTCTTTTAGTTTTATCTGTGCCATTGATTCCGTTCACTATCATTAAATCTTGAAATCTCGTTGTCTTTGTCGTCACGAAATTGTCTTTTGATTAATGATAGTAGTTGTTTAACGTCTTTGAATTTACCAATCTCTTTACTTGCTCGTCCAACACCTTGGTCGTATTTAGGAGAATCACTGTTAGTACTCACAACACCTTTGTTGAAGTCTACGTGAAATTCACTTTCACCTTCTTGTTCAAATTTAGCAATAGTTGGTTTAAATGTAAATGGTAATGTAATACCCATTTCATTGTTTTTATTCCAAGTAGCATAAAATTGTTTAATGGACTTCATATTGTTTTTTAAGTATGTAGATACTTTTCTTAAATCTTTTGCATCCGGAACTATTTTGTTAGCTGCTTTTTGTTTAGCATTAACTTTATCAGCTTCACCTGATAACATTGTAGTATATGTTTCACCTTGTTTCTTAAGCATTGTTGCGTTTGGAGAAACACCTTTACCCTTAGTAATGTAAGTATCAAATTTACTTTTGTTAATTACACCATTAGTAGCATCAGGAATTCCTTTTAGGTTAACTGCTATACCATCCCATTTATATTTACCATTCCGTTCATAAACACCAGCTATGTAAACAACCGAACCTTTTATTTTTGATTTAATTGGTTGTGGAAACAAATGATAGTTCATTTTCTTAACTGTAGCTAAGTTCTTCAACCTAGGAGCTACTAAGTCTTTTACTGCTCTTTTTATTTGTGGGTTTGTTGCCATATTATCCCTCTAACCAAAGTGTTTTACCTTTGTGTTTTTTACCTGTATCTGTTAAATCAAATGTTTGATCAAAGCTCTTAGGATTTGTACTAGGATACTTTACATAAGCTATCTCAGCACGTGGATTATATTTGTTAATTAATCCAATTTCACCTGAAGAATTAGTAATAAAATCTCCTTTTCTAGGAGTGCCTTCGTTTAATATATCTCTTAATTTCATAATTAATACTCGAATTTATCCATTTTCTCGGTTCCTTTAACAGAAAATCCTGTTCGTAATTTTCGTTTGAATCGTTTCTTCTTAAATGCTTTTGTTGGATAATAATCAAACTGATTTCTTAGTAACATTTCAAGTACTTCCTTTTCAGTTGCAGGAGCCATATCTGTTATCTCAACCCAATCAATTTTTCTCTTAGAATCATTATTACGCAACACAACTTTGTCACCTTTTTTAAATGTTCCTTTTGTAGCTAATAACGGAATATCTCCACCTAAATAGAACCACAAACCCTTTTGAAGTTTGTCATACATATTCCAACCGTGTCCGTTAACGCCTGTGTGTGGTTTAATCATTCCAACTGATATAACGTGTGCCGTTAATGCTCTTCCTTCTACTAATAAATCTCTTAATTTCATACTAATAAATATTACTTTTCTAAATAATCCAACACTTCTTTCCAAGTTTCCATTCCCTCAGTTCCAAAGTGTAAGTGAACTCCTTTCCATTTTTCAACACCGTTTTTAAGTCTATCATCAACTATAATATCCTTTTCAGTACCACATAACATATCTTTGTGGTGTGTCATAATCAAACGTTTTTTAAACATTGGTAAGTATTTCTCAACCCAAACTCGTTTGTGTGTCCAAGCTTCAACGTTATTCCAAGGAGCAGTAGTAGCAATATAACAGTCGTATTTCCCACTATTCCATATTTTAGTAATGGCATCAATGGCACCCGGCATAGGTTCTAGTATTCCAAATACATCTAATTGGTCAATTAAATCGTGTTCGTTACTAATCTCGTAATCCGGGTGTTCTTTAACGGCTTTAATGAAATCTGCACAAACTCCGTCTAAATCAATAAAAAGTTTTGTTTTGTTTTCCATAACTTGTGGTGTTTAATTAACTTCCTTTACTATGTAAAGGTACAACAAATAAACCACAAATCCAAACTTTTTGGCAGTTATTTTTGGTATATTTCTCATATCCTTTATCTCTTTTACATAGTAAAAGTACAACAAAAAAACCAGAAATCCAAATTTTAGAGCAATTATCTTCGTAATAAAACTACGAACCTAAACTTCGTAGTTTCTTTTCATCTTCTATCCATTGTTTTCCAATAGGATTTTTAAGTGGAGATTTCAACATTTTGACTATGGCCTTAATTTTATCTCTGTGCATTTTGTTGAAGTTACCAAATTCACTGTTATCGATAGTATAGAAATTACTACCAAATAATGTCTTAAATTTACCTAAATTTGCTTGTACATCTTTCCAACTAGTTTTTACTACTTTAGCTGGTAATACTCTTTCACGTTTATTATTTCGTTCCAATGCAACCGGTAAAGTTGTATTGATAAACAACATTGAAGTATCATATCCTAATTCTTCTAGACGTTGTTTTTTCTTAGCTAACTTACCGTAGTCGTGTCCTGTACCGTCGACAATTAAACCTAAACGTCCTTCGTGATACATACGTTCTAGTTTAGTTTTGATTTTTTTAGCCTTATCTCTAGCGGAACCACTTTTATCTGAAGTGTAGTAATTAAATATTTTGTCGGTCATTTTACCTAAGTTCTTTGGGTCAACACCACGTTTCTTTAATTCTTGTTCGAATGCTGGATCACTATTTACAACCTTCAATCCAAGTGTACTAGTTCCTTTCATTATGTTGTCAATACCAAATACTTGTTCAGCACTAAATGATTTACCACTTCCAGGTCCACCTGCTAGGAATACTGCTTTAAGTATGTTTGGGTCGTTAACACCTTCTGTAAGTACTTGTTCACTTACTGATTCTTTATTCATTTGTTGAATGTATCGGCGTTTAACTTCTTGGTCTATACGTTGTTTCGTCCAACCTTTACCAGGAGCTTTCTTTGCCATTTGTTCAACGTCTTTTCTTATTTGTTTCATTGGGTCATTTACTCCTTCTGTAAGTATTTGTTCGTTTACAGCTTCTCCAAAATATGACGATTGTCTACCTTTAATAGGTTCTGTATAATCGTCTAGAAAAGCATTTAATTGTTTTTCTGTTTTGAAACCATACTTATCATCTTTATTCTTCCTGTTTATTAACCAAATACCGGAACTTTTTTTAATAACATCAAAAACATCTTTACCCATTGTAATTGGTTTACCTTCAGTAACTGTCTTTAATTTCTTAGTCCATCTATCAATATCGTCACGTAATTTACCTTGTGCGTTCTTTAGTTTACGTAAAGCTTTACCCTCTTTACTATTAGAACCCCAATTTCCTCCACCTGGAGCAGAGTCTATTTTCATTTCTCTGTTCTGATGTTTCTTTAGTTTACGTTCTGCATCTTTAACAGCATTTTCTAGTTCTGATTTAGTCTTAGGAGCTCGTGCTTCATTTACAGATTCGTTGTGAATTGCACCTAAAACACTTTGTACAACATTAATATCTTTATTTAAAGATTTGTTAACACTATCGTCATCTGTATCACCAATTTCATCGTCTTCGTAATCATCGTCGTCAAATTGTCCGTCATTAGCTATATGCGGACTATGTAATCCTGACGTATCATATTCAGATAGTTTGTTGGCTAGAGATTCTTTTATTAATCTAGTTAGTTTTTGTTTCAAGTTCATTATTTTCCTTTTCTAGTTCTTCTTCCATTTCTATAGACTCACCCGCAATTTGTTTTTCCCAAAATCCCGTGCTTTGTCCAAACTCGTAGTCGTCAGCTGTACCCCATTCGTACTCTTTAAGTATGTTTTTAACTTCTGTGTGTAGCCATTCGTTAACGTCACTGAAGTATTTAGTAGCTAACTTTAGTGCTTTTGGTTCATCTATTAAACCTGCGTGAAATAACTTTGAATAGTATTTTGGATTTTCTTCTAAGTGTTGTTTGGCTATAATAGCTGATTGTTTCATATCAACTTTATGTTCCATTTCCACATACGTACCTACTTTTAATTCTTCGTTATCCATTGTATCCACCTCTAAAGTTTTCACCTTTAATACGTCTACGCCTTTGTTCGTGTTTAAATATACGGGAATGTTTTAGTTCGTGTATATTTCCCTTGTCATCCATATACATACGTCTTGATTTACGACAAAATAGAAGTATTTTGAGTTTTATATATCTTAAACAATTCATTTGTTATAAATAGTGTATTATTAAAATTATCTACCTATTGTAACAACAATTCCCGTTAATAATAGGGTACTTCCTGTTATTACAGCCAATAAATGAGCTGGTTGTTTGTAGATTGGTCTTTGTTGGTATTTTCCGTTTACAAATTCACCTTCATTTGGTGTTGCAACACCTAGTATGGTAAATAAGGCACCACCCATTATTAATACGTATCCCGAATGAACATCCATTTGTTTATACGTGGGTTTTTGTTGAAGGTGCAAATTTACACTATAAAGGTTGTCCGGAAGTTCTTCTTTGGACATTTGCCCCATTGTAAATAATGGTAAGAACATTAATATAATTAATAATTTTTTCATTTGATTTGTTTTTTAAGCTGTTGCCCACCTAGTTGTCCAAGTGGGTTAAAGTAAACGTAATTTAGTGATTGTTGAGTTTTTATAGGAACGTTGATATTAATGACACTAAACTCCTCTTCATTTCCATCGTAATCGACCTGTCTAAGCATATAGTAATTAACTTCAGATTCTGTTCTATGACTTGAGTGGTATTTGATAGTAGTATTACTATTACCAGCACCACGCTTTCTATCTATTACTTCCCATATTCTAGTATCTTCGGAATGTAATATTTCAAAGTTATCATTGTTAATTTCACTTGCAGTTATCCAAGTTAATACAACTATATCGTTATCTTTACAATAATTACCATACCAATTAGTTAGTTCTATAGGTAATGTACCATTCGGAGCATCAAACGAAAAAGAAGCAATGTCGTAATAATAAACTAGAACTTGCCTAGGACTTCCACCAACATAAGAATTAGATATGTCTACAGGTGTTTGAAATGAACCACCTTGTGTCCAATTCCAAGCACTAAAATTAGCTCTATACCATATAATAAATGTTGGGTCGGTTATTAGTTGGAATCTAACTCTAGTTGTTGTATTAGGTACCCTTGTGGTAACTACACCAGAGAATCCCCCTGTATATGTAGCGTCATTAACCCAAGCTCCTTGGTCAAAATAATCAAATGTCATGAAATCCCAACCATTTTCAATATATCCTGATAAAGGATATGATACATCTACATTACCTATAACATTGGAAAAGTCTAGTATTGGGCTCATTATAGTAATTGTGTCATTGTTTACATACGGAGTTGAACCTAAATTGAAAGTTGCGTAGTTTTCAGCTCCTCCATAATTCTGTGAACCGGCTCCGTTATCAGCAGTCCATTCACCAACTCCATTAAACGAATCAAACTCTTCTATTAATGGGTATTGGGCAAACGTAAGAGTCACCCATAGTATTAGTAATATGTTAATGATATGTTTCATAGTGTGGTTTCCTCTATTTTTATATTTAATCCTGAATTAGTTAGTAATTTAGTGTAAAATTTTAATTCATCTTTTTTACCTGTTTTAATAACACATCTACCAGAGTTGTGTATTATTGTAGCACATTGCTCTGCTTGATAAATGTTCTGTCCTAATATTTCCATTAAACTATCAATTACATCGTCGAAACTATTAACGTCATCATTTAATAATACAATTTGGTGTTTCATATTATTCGGTTACTGACCCTGCCATTGTTTGTTCTAATGATAAATGTGTAATTACAGTAAAATCATATTGTTTACGTAATATAGCAATCGATTCTTCCAAAATGTTTTCGCCGTATATTTGGTCCAATGCTTTTACTAATACACCATCATCTGTAGTAACGTATAATATATATTCGTTAATACTGTCGTCATGACCAATATCATATGTGTCGTTGTTATTTACTATTAATTTCATTTTTTATTTTATTTAGTGACTGACTTAATTGTGTACAATATTCAAAATTTTCCTCTTTGGAATAATAATCCATTACACTTTTATATAAATTTAGTTTCATATTAGGTGTCATTCCTTTAGGAAATTTTGGACTCTTTTTTGTTAGTATTTTAAATCCTGCTAACATAAACTTTTTTTGCCAATTAAATTGTATTTCTTCCATTTCAGACATAATATTCCTTTAGTATGTTTATTATAAATATAAATATACAACAATTATATGAGAAAAACAAACTTATTTCCGTCTATTTATTTCTTCGTCGGACAAGATACTTTTTAGTGTATGATTAGTATCTATCGAATCAAGTGTTTTTCTGATTACACTACCTGTCCAAGTAAGCGTATTATCTCTATGATTTTTACCTATTACTGAACTAAGTGTTTCTCCTCGTCTACCAAATCTATATCCTTTGGATTTGATTAGAATGTCGTTAAACATATTTGCAGATATAACGTTTCCGAGAATATCAATTGCTCGAGCTGTACCATAAAACCATACTACAAGACCTCTGTAATCTTGATGTATAATTGACTTAACTATTTGGTATGTGGATACCAATGGTATTATTATTATTAATAACGTAATTGCAACAAATAATAATAAAAATTCAATCATATTTACACTTACTTTTAATTTTAGTTATTTCTTTCTCCTACTGTCCATTTCACAAAGCTTAGATTGGTGTCAACAATATCTAAATTCCCAGCTGCAGTTGAGTTATTTACTCGTATTAATAGTAAATCTCCTTCATAGAAACTTGATATGTCTATCGGAGATAATTCAAACATTTCAATAGTGTTATTGGTGTCAGGAACAGTAATACTAAAGGTTGTGATGGGAACAGCTGCATCATCAAAGTCTGTAGTATTAGCTGTTGTTCTAGCCGTTGGAATTTTTCCACCTGTGGGATCGTTGACCTTCACTCCGGTTTGTTGTACAAGAGCAACGTTTATAACAGCAGTTTCCGCAGCATTTGCTCTAAATGATATTTGAATCTTCATTGGAAATGCGGTACAAACCCCAGCTGGTAGTGCCATTTGGTTGTATGCGAAATCATTTGTTGCATTCATTCGAGTGTTCATTATCTTATGATTCCAACCAGCGGCACCAATGTTATTAAATGTTGGATTAGCTAACCCGGAATCGCCCCAAGTGTTACCTACAATCGGAAAAGTAACGCGAGATAAAGCTTTTCCTCTAAACGATATTTGACCTTTAGGATTAATTAGGGTTGTATCTGGTGTGTAAAGGAATTGTTCAAATATTGGAGATGTTGTAACAGGATTAAGTAATCTTATTCTAGCCCATCTTGCATCTATACCAAATATTGAGGCAGTAGCCCAAGTGTCTGTTTTAACATTGGCAATAATTTCTTCTTCGGAGTTTTCGTGTGCAAATATATTGTTAGCGTAATTGTACCCTTCAACTGTAGATACACATTGTGCCCCGGAAATTCCTTCCCAAGTAGATGCAGTGGTGTATATTTCCAAAGTAAAATCTCCAAAAGCCAATGAACCGGTTGTTACTTGTTTGTATTGTAATCCTGTGAAGTATAGATATTGGTCCGCTATACTAGGGGACTTTTGTTGATTCCCAAAATACAACGAATCGCCACTTGCAGAATATGGAAAATTAAATGTAGACCCGTCCTTAGAAACAGCCGCGTCGGTTAAATCTTGGGTTACTGCTCCGGAACCTGATGCCCAAATTTGCATTCCTTTATTGTAGTGTAATCCTTCTCCTGCACCTAGTGTAAATCCTTTATTTGCGTGTCCTACTTCTAAATCACTGTAAACTCTAAATGCAGGTTTTAAATTTACCCCATCATCTTGAAAAGTAAAGGAGTGTTCAGAACTAGCAAACTCAGCGCCTGCTGATATCTTAGCTGCTTCCATATGAGCTGCTACAAATACCATATTACTGTCTGACCCAGATATACCCGCGTCTATTGTTAAGTGTTTTGGTACGTTGTCGTCGACATACACATTCATAGCTTGTATACTGTAAGGTTGTCCTGCTACGCGAAACGCTTCTTGTACATTGAATAAATTAGTTCCGAGTATAATACTAGTGCCTCCTTCTATGTAGAAACTTGAAGAAACATTTGGATTACCTGCGTTTGTGTTTATAGCTTGTAACCTTCCAGCTTCCATATGATATATTTTATCAATGTTTCCTCCTCCGGGTATGTGAACTCCGTCACAGGCAAGTATTCCACCTTGAATTGATAACATAGTATCAAAATTTCCACCACCGAATCTTATTTCATTGTATATAACCTTTGAAGTAGCAGCCGTACTTTGTGATATTTGAAACCCTATACTATCACCTTGTCCTTTTAAAGTTACATCGTATATGGCTGCGGAACCAACATTATCATAAAATATTCCAGCAAATGACCCACTTGGACATACCAACGTAAATCCTTCAAGTCTAGTATTTGCTTCTTGTGTTATGAATCTAGCACTATTATTTGACGCTGAAATTGTAGTTGATTTTAACCCACCTAATGATTTTACAGTTACTCCGGTTGGTACTGTAAATGGTGGTTCTATAAATACACCAGGTTCTAACAGTACCAAGTCTCCGTTGGAGATAGCAGTTAACGAGGCTGATACACTTGCCCAAGGTTTGTTGATGTTTCCTACTTCTGCAGTAGCATTATCACCGCTAGTACTAACCCACAATGTATTTGTGATGTTTACCGGAACATCTGTTAAGTTGCTACCATTTCCATTGAAACTTCCACTAAATGAACCACTATTAACTTGTGCGGAACTACTAACTACACCACTTGGTAAGGTTGCAGTTACATTTGTTAATGCCGAACCATCCCCTTTGAAAAATGAACCTGTAATTAGAGCTCCATTAATATTTGCTTCGGTAGTGTCGAGATCGTTTAGAAAACGTAGACTTCCACCATCAGTTGATATTCTTGCAGAACCATTTAGATTTAACCCACTTCCGTCCAAGTTGCCGCCAGTAAAAATATCTGACGTTGATGATATTGTACCTTGTACGTCAAGTGAACCTGTTAACCGTACTGTCTGATTCAATGGGTTTACGTAAGAAGCGGATACAGGTTCTTCTAGTGCAGTTACTCTTGTACTAAATCCACCACTTGCTTCCGTGAACGACCCGGATATATCACTAGATATTTGAGCACTACCACTTAGTAGTCCACTAGGTAATGTAGGTGTTACACCTGTTAAGCCAGAACCGTCACCTTGAAAACTTCCACTAAATGAACCACTGTAAACTGTTTCGTTTTCTAATGTAGTAACCCTTGTACTGAAACTTCCGGAATCAGTTTGTAAATTAGTTATATCAGTTTCGTTGGTTGTAAATCTTGTACTTACAGAACCTGAGTAAACTAATTGTTCAGCTTCAGTCCAAAACGTTGCATCTAAACTACTTGAAAAGTTTTCCTGTGATGTTATTCTACCTGCTAAACTACTAGACGTATCACTAAATGCTCCACTTATTTCACTTTCTATTTGTGTAGAACTACTTAGTATTCCACTAGGTACGTTTGTAATACTTGTATATGATATTTGACTTGAACCTGATACTAATGTTTTATTATTTAGTGTATTAAAATTAGTTAGGTTAGTTGTTATATTTACTGCAATACTTGCTGATGTTGATGTAAAACTACCACTGATGTCACTTGCTATTTGGGCCGAACTACTTAGTAGTCCACTAGGTAACGGAGTTCCACCACCGGTACCGAATCCTGCACTTGCAGCTGATCTAGAAACTTCTGTGTTGAAATTGTCAATTGATGATGTATTAATACTACCTGTAAAACTTGTTGCTGTTACACCACCTGTTGTACTATCAAATGTAAATGCGGTATTTCCTTCTATTGTTCCATCACCTGTCCATACCCCAACTTGATTGTCAACCGGAGTGCCTACTTTATTAACATCTCCACTACTAGCAACGGTTGCCCAAGTGTTATCACCTCGTAAATATGTAGTACCGCTAGGTGTTCCTGTTGCAGATAAGTCTTCCACATCAACTGAATCTACACCTACTGACGTTGCGTGTGAAGCGGTTACGGAATAACTAGAACTAGCAACCGTCATGCTACTAGTTACTGCGTTTGTTACATAACTACCCGTAACGGCATTTATGTTTGTAATCGATGTACTGTTATCGGATATATTTGATTCGTTTGTTGAAAATCTTGTACTTAACGAAGCTGAATACACTTCTTGTTCAGCTTCTGTCCAAAACGTAGCATCTAAACTACTTGAAAAACTTTCTTGTGATGTGATTCTAGTTGATAATGAACTTGATAATGTCGTAAAGGAACCACTAATGTCACTAGCAATTTGTGATGAACCTGATAATATACCTGTTGGTACGTCTGTTATCCCGTTATAACTAATTTGTCCTGACCCACTTACTAATGTTTTGTTGTTTAGTGTAGATATATCTGTTTCGTTTTGTGTTACTCGTGTACTAAAACTTCCTGATATTGTTTGTAAGTTTGTTTCGTCTGTTGTAAGACGTGTACTTATAGATGCTGAGTAAACTGTTTGTTCAGCCTCACTCCAAAAGGTGGCGTCTAATGAACTTGAAAAACTTTCTTGTGAGGTAATTCTACTAGCAAGTCCACCACTTGCTTCCGTAAATGAACCCGATATGTCGTTTGATATTTGAGCACTACTACTTAGTATTCCACTTGGAACGTCTGTAATACCATTATAAGATATTTGTGATGAACCTGATACAACTCCACTAGGTAATGTAGTTGTTATACCTGTTAATCCACTACCATCTCCCTCAAAACTACCAGAAAAACTTCCACTGAATATCCCTGATTGTGGTGTTGAACTATCTAGGTTGTGAGCATAGATAGTGGACCAACGTTTACTAGCTGTTCCTAAACTACCTGTGTTATCTCCTCTTGGTACTAAATTTGGTAATGACATAGTTTACTTCTCTTTGTTATAATTATTGGTTTGGTAATAATATCATATTATAATCAGCATCCAACCAAAATTTCATATCTCTTGGCATTTTGTTTCCAAATTCATCTTCTTCCCAAAACATATCTAGAAAAGGACCTGTTGTAGGTTGTAAATCTCCACTTGTGTCTCGTTCAAATGCTTCTTGCATTTTAAGACCTCTAATAGGATTTCCCTTTCCATCGTATAATGTAGGGGTTTCTGTACGTGTTTCATTTACATCGTTAGCACCTGGTATTATTTGAGCTACTCTACCATAAGTATCCTCAATTTGATTTCCCGCTAAATCGTATAAACTACCTGAAACTCCATTTGCCATAACTGTTTACTTTTTTGTTCTTCTTGCTAATATTTTTAATGTACTGTTTACAATCCACTTTCTAGTGTCTTCTGTTATGTTGTGTTTTAGTATTAGATTATTACTTAGTTCGTTGATACGTTTTTTATGTTGTCTTATGTTTGTAAGTGTAACACCCTCTGATACTAGTTGTTTGGCAAAAGAACGTAAATGTATAGAACGTTTATTATCTTTTATCTCAATTAATTTCTTAGGTTTTTGTTTAGTAACAACCGTTGCGGTAGCTTTACGTTCAACAAGTTTTTTACTAGATTGTTGTTTAACTTCAACCTGTACTTGTTTAGCAGTTTCAACTTCAAACGCTGATTCCCAAGGTACAAAATAAGTGTCCTCGGCAATAACCTCAAGTTTCATCGTACCAACTAGTCCTTCAGACATTACGTTTTTTAACTTTTTAATTGGAATTGAACAGTTACCTTTACTATCAATTTCCCCTTTGAAAACAATGTTCCATTCTTCTGATTCTACTACTAACCTACAAAATGATTCTTTAAGTGATGCTCCACTAAGTTTAATGCGTGCTTCAAATAATTCCTCTCGGTCTGTAAACAGTTGATAACTCATAATTTAATCCTTTTCTATATCCAATTTTATTTTTAATACGGTTTGAACCGTTAGCTTAATATCTTTAATGGAAATACTAACGTCCTCCACTTTTTTCTTGTTCTTGAATATGTCCGTTTCACCTTTAACTTTACCAACCAACGTAATAAAACGTTTCTTCTTGGGTTCGTCTAGTTTGTTGTACCCCTCGTTCCAATCAGTAACTTTACCTTCTCCGGGTAAACCACCTCCACCGTCAACAACTTCCTGTACTAAACAAACATCATCCCAATCGTAGGGATTATCGTTCCAACAAATGTTTCCATCGTCCCAATCCCAGCAAGTCTTATTTCCGTTTGTTACTGACATATTCAGTTATAAATAGTAGAAACTAGAAAAACTACTTATATCTTACCTTAAGTTTTGATATTTCTGATAGGAATTGTTCTAGTGTATATTTCTTTCCTGTTTCGTCTAGAATTCGAACATCAACTAGTTGTTCGGGAGAGTTATCAACCATATTCATTAATCCACTTAATCCGGATGCTGGATAGAAACTATTAAAACTTTTTTCGCCTAGTTGATTGTGATCGTACATCATATCTTCGTTAGAATCTTCTTTATGTAGTATGTAATACGTCACTTGTCAATTCCTTTTTATATTCTTGAATAAATTTGTTTAAATCACCTGTTGGTTTCCAACGCAACCATTTTCTAGCCAAAGTATTATCTGCCAATGTTTCATCTGGTTCTATTACTGAACCAATACTTTCTACCGTTGCATCGTCATCAAACATAGCAATTACGTCATTAACGGAACAATTATCTCCGTTACCAATATTAAATGATTGTCCGTTCCACCCTTCATTAACTGTAATACTTGATGCTCTAATATTAGCATCTACTACATCGTCTACGTGTGTAAAATCTCTTTTTTGATTTCCATCGTTGGTTATTGTATAAGGTTTGTTGTTTTTGTACTGTTCACCAAATATACTAACCACAGTTCTATATGCACCTTCTAATGGCATACCTGGTCCATATACATTAAAGTATCGTAAACAAACTGTATCTAAACCATATACTTGACTGAACATTCTACAATATTGTTCACCTACAAACTTCTGTAAACCATAAGGACTTAGTGGATTTGTTGGAGCTGTTTCGGGTGTTGGGAATATTGTAGTGTTTCCATAACAACTACTTGATGCAGAATAAACAACTCGTTTTACACCAGCTTTATGTGATGCTAGTAATACGTTTAATGTTCCACCTACGTTTACTCGATTAAACGATTGTGGGTCTACTATGCTTGGCTGTACTCTAGCCATTGCTGCAGTAAGAAATACTGTATCGATATTGTTTTTTAAAATACGTGTCATTACCAACGCATCTTCATCATCGCTGATATCTAAGTTATAGAATTTAGCTTTCGGATTTACATTATCCATTGTACCTGTACTCAAGTCGTCTATTACAACAACCTCGTGACCTTTTTCAATTAATTTATTTACTATATGATGTCCGATAAATCCTGCGCCACCTACTACTGCGTATTTCATATTTGTTCTTTTATTTTGTTGTATTTTGTTTGTAGTGTTATTAGTTCATTTGTGTAGGATTCTACGTGTGTCACTGTTATTTTTAAATTTCCTAATTCAAAACTACCAACTTCAAATCCTTGGTCTAATATTTCTGATAATTGTGTAATATACTGAAAGTCTTCCTGTCTAAATAATGGCCCTTCAATCTCAACCACAATATCGTTGTAATCAAACTTGTCGTTGTCACCTGTCATACTATGTACACGTTTGTTTAAGTTGTAATCAGTATTAGGTTGTTCTTTATCTATATAAGGTTGTCTAGGACAATCCACATATATTCTATCACACCAAGGCTCCAATACTTCTAGTAATTGTGGATTACAATTTGTTACACGAAACCCAATACCATACTTGTTTGGTATTATTGGTTTCATAAACTCGTCGTGTTTACAGAAGTGTCCCCACTTACGAATGAAGTTACGTGTACTTCTTTGGTTTTGTGCTAACCATTCTGGACTATCCTCGTATATGTTTTTAGCCTTATCGACTGTATTTCTACGTGAACCTCTACAAGTCATATGATATACAAAGCCTTCCCACGTTTGAACGAACTTAATTCCGTTTAACTGAAATCTATTGAATATGTCAGTATCTTCTTTTGATTGTGGTCTGTATAGTGGGTCGTGTCCACCTATTTCTTGAAAGTCTTTCTTCCAAAATGCCCAAGGTGCAAAGATTCCTTCTGTTGGTTTATGCTCAGCGTTTCCCTTATCTCGTATTGTTCTGTATATGTCCGTGTTAACAAAATCTAAGAGTTCATCTTCCTTAAATTCTTCAGGTTCTACACCAAAGTCCTTTAATACTTTCTCCGGTCCGTCAGGGTGTAATGGTGGTTCAATACGTGTAAGTGATACGATTGTTTTTGGGTTTTTAACTTTAACGTTTAGCTTCTCTATTTTCTCACCTGTTTCACGTTCGTATTCTTCTAACTTATCTTGTTCAAGTTCCTCACGTGAAAATGTATCAACACTATACATCTGCTTTTCAATAGCATCTAACGCACCTGGACATAAATACATATCACAATGATAAATCATACAGATTTCGTTAGTTGCAACTTCGTTAACTAGTCTGTCGTATAATATTGTATGTCCAACTCGTTCACCCGTTTCATTACGAATAGCTTTGAAGTTAGGGTCTTTTTTCATCATTTCGGTACACCATTCCCAGGTGCCATCTGTAGATGCGTCATCTGCGAAACAGTATTCTACTTCGTGATTTCCTTTGTTTTTTTGTATGGAATCGTAACTCCATTGCGCGTAACGTCTATTGTTTCGGCCGGGTACTATTATCGATATCTTCATTTATTGTAACTTCTTTTCCATTCATTAATTCTTGGATTTTTTCTTTAATCTCAATTGCGTAACTGTAATCACTTGCTTTGATAGCACGTTCCTTTAAGTCATACAACTTTTTAAGTAGTTCCGTGTTCTTTTCAATACGATTATACTTGTCTCTTAGGAATGCGGCAACTTCATAATCCTCGTCTTCTACTGCCATTTTTTCCGCCAATTTAACCCTGTCTAGAACCGTTTCTATATTTATGTGGTGTTGAGGTACGTAGCTGTCAAAACTATAAGATATAGAACTCCAACTTTGTTGTTCCTCAGTTGTCATATCATTGTAACTATAACTTCCACTCCCCGTACTATCGGAACCTTTCCAATAGTTGTCACCAAATAAATCTCCAAAAAAGTCCCCTAAATCCATTATGTTCTCCCCGTTGCCTCTTTAATAATGTTTAATGCTTTGTTAGTTCTACGTTTTTTAATTTTCTCAATTTTCTCTTTTTTGTGTTCTAGTTCGCCGTACAATTCTTTTTTATACGTTCCACCTCCGTTGTTCATCCACATACCTGTTGTAGGTTCTTGTTTCATATCAACGGAAACCCAAGCAAATTTTCCACTTTTAACCATCTTCAACCACATTTTTTCAAGAATACGTCTTTCCTTGTATTCTTCAAAGTCTTCTCCTTCTAACCGTTTACTACCTAGTAAGTCGTCACTAGTCATCTGACTAACAATAAAAGAACGTTGTTGTTTTCCTGTTAGATTGTTTCTAGTTTCTTTGTCAACTTCTAACGTTTCCAATGCTTTGTCTAGTAATTCAGTGTTTTTTTCTGTTGTCATTTTGTATGATTTTTGTCGTTTGTATTTACTTTTTCGTATCCTTCTGGTAGTTTAACACCACCGTTCTCATTGCATTCCACAACTCTTACGGGCATATACCCCGGTATCCATTGTGCTTTAATGGCACTTTCAGCTTCTACTATCGTAAACTCTGTAGCGTCTTTATAAACTTTAAAATATTTCATAGTTATTCTTTAGTATAATATACAACTTTTATTTCAATTTTCCAAACTTAATTCTGGATATTTGTTCATTTTACTTTGTGATTCTTGCCAATTATGTAACACTTCTTCAACTGCTTCCAATTCATCGTACATAGTGTTGTCAGCTTTATCAATAGCTTCCATTATTTTTTCTGCTAATTCTCTCATACAATACCTTCTTTAATAAATATTGAATTCATTGTTTTAACATAATTTTCCTCGTGATATTGATTATAATTTATTTTGGCTTGATTTTTACACATATTATAAAATGCTTGGTCATCTTTTAATCGGTTAGCAATTAGTTTTGCTGTTTCAATATCACCGACATCAACAGTACAATCTGGATGTATGGTTTCTTGGGTATCTAGTCCTTTATAACCAATACAAGGAATACCTAAGTAACCGCAATTTAAAGCAAATGTTCCTGCTGCGTGTGTTCTCATTAAGTGAACACCGTATTTAGCCATACTTAATTTATCTATCCACTCAGTCCAATTCATATAAGGTAAATGAGTTATTTCAAGTTCTTCTTCACGTGCAATCTTTCTACCCATACTAGGTGCTGTAATTTCACAATCGAATTCACTAGCAACAATCATACTATCAAATCCTCCATACCAACTTGTCATATTACCACCAATCATAACTTCGTTCATATTCAAATACCTACCGGTTGTGATATCTTTAACTGTATCTTCAATCATTAGGCTTGGCATAACGTAAGTGTTTTTACCTGTCATTCCTTTATAATATGGAATATCATCGTTGTTATGACATAATAAGAAGTCAACTGATTGTAATGTATTGAAGTACCATATTTGTTCCTCCATTGTATAGTCTTGCCAATACCAATTAGGTCCTTCCTGCATTATGGCTACTTTTTTACAATTCTTTTTTATTACTTCAATGAAACTAGGATATGTTGATAATACACTTATATTCTTTTTTGGTAAAATTATAATACCCAAATCAATATCCCTATTCTCAACTATTCCGGTTTCATCAAATAATGGAATATGTTCAGCATCAAGTGCCAACATCCAAGCTACATCAGTACGTGCATTTGTGTTGTTTCTATCGTGTTTACCTGTGTAACCACCCTCTGTAAAAAATGCTATTTTTATATTATCCAAAACTTAAAATAATTCCCTCTTGATGAATTAATTGAAATCGTGTATTATTTGGTCTATGTACAACATATCCAGCTTCTTGACCAATGTATTTTTCAACTGTCAATCCTTGTTCTATAGCTTGTTGTATAGCTTGATGTACTCCTGTAGACTCAGGGTGTCCATAATCATCAAAAACAATATAAATCTTTTTGTCGTTGTAATATGTAAGTGCTCTGTTTATATCAGCAATTACTGCTTCGTATGTATGTACACAATCAATTATGATTACATCAATATCTTCAGGTACCTGATTATATGTATGATTCATATATGCGTCTCCATTAATAAATGTTATATTATCTCTGCCCTCACAATGAGTTTGTGCCGATTGATATCTACTAAAATCATACTCTATTGTATATACATTATCAAATATAGTTGAGCACCATAAAGACGTCCAACCATGATTGGTTCCTATCTCTAAACAATTCTTTAAGTTTTGTTCTTTAAAGAATTCATATAAATCTTGTTTCCATAATCTACTTGTAGTGTCTTTCCACTCAAGTTGTTTATCCGGTATTTGTTCTAATAATTCAGTTTCCATAATTGTCATTTATTTATTATTTGTAATTTTTATCCATTGTTGGTTTACGGTTGTGTGGTTTAGGATTGTCAGTTCAAGATTATATTTCTCACATATAGATTTTAACCAAGTAGATGTGTAATATACAATTCCACGAGCTCTACTCTCATGACTTTGACCAACCCAACCATCTCCATTATATTCCAACGAAATGTCGTTTGTTAATACGATGGTACCAATAAACGAAACAGGAGTGTCCAATTGACTCATTTGATTTAATATTGTTTCTATCTGAGATTTTGTTGCATGTGACCATATTGAAAAAGCAATGATCATGTCAGGGGCCGTGGTAAATACAGATAAATCAAAATTTTCATTATTATCAAATGTAGGCAGTTTATCATTAATTACATCTGGTAATAAAATCTCTTTACCCATATTTAGCATTTCAACATTTGGTTCAATGCCATAATATTTACCTGGATTTAAGTAGTCAATAAACCAATAACCAACACGACAACATCCGCACCCAATTTCAACTACATTTGTATCGGGTGTTAATCCATTGTCCTTTGCTATATTAAGTGGTATCTGTGATGTGTCTGCAAATCGGTTGATGTTGCAACCAATAAAAATGCCGGTTTTGTACATTTGGTCTCCCAATGCTTGATATGTGTTAAGATCCATAATTTTCCTTTGTTAAGTCCCAAGTTCTTTTCATTAATTGATTTCTATGTTCTCTTGGTAATCCGTTAAAATGCCATATATACCCAATTTTTAAATATATATCTTGTATAAATGCGTGTGTTGTATGTAAGTGTGTCATATTAAATTTCTTTGAAATATGTTTAATACTATCTCCAAAGAATTCTTTTGCCATAAAGTTTATAGGTGTTTGGTCTGTTCCTTTTTTTAACGTTTCGTGTTGCATTCTACGTAATTCATCAACATTATCCAAATAAAACTTTTTAACTTTTTCACAAAATTCCTTACCACTAGTTGGTAATATCAACATACCATTGTTAATATATTCTGTCCAATCCAATTTAACATCAGGGAAAAACTTCTGGTATCCCCAAATACTATTATTGACCCATTCCAAGCTAATGTCGTCTTTTACACCACTATAATTATCGCCAGCCACGTCAAATATGTTTGGACTATCCCATCTAATCATTGTATCAATATCTATCAACGCAACTTGATTGTACTCAATACCATTTGCTTCAAGTAAATCATATACATACCATCGTTGCCAAGTTGGTCGCATCCATTCTGTATCATATAACGGTTCATCCAAAATAAACAATTCCAAATCATGTTTCTTAGCATACCAAGTCCAAGTTTTCAATGACCATTCTTGGTAATCGTTCATGTTTGGGTCGTTCGCTTTTAGTGCAGTAAAAAATAAAATATTTTTTTTCATATGAATATATCTAATTGTTTGTTTTTTAATAATTTCAAAACTCTGTTTTTGTAATAATGTGCGTATGGAATACAGTTGTTATTGATAAACATACCGCGTTCACCTTCAATACAATAATCACTGACTCTGTAATCAGGTGATAAAAATCGCATCTTATCATATAACTTGTTTTCTTCTAATGTAATCATAAACGGATAAACTTGTTTGTTCCATCCAATTTTATCAAGTGCACCATATCCTGTTGGTGAATCCGTTTGTTCAAGTCTGTTTTTTGGATTATGACTATCTAAGTCAAATTTACCACCCAATACATCAAACATCTCTCGTTTAAAAAACTCCATTGACCCCCGAATAGCTCCTCTACCTGCGTGTACACTATTTGATATCACCCACCAATCATCATAGTTATATTTTACTTCTCTTGGTGTATGTGCACCATTTACTTTTCCATTATCAATTATAGTAGATGCTTTACCACCTAATAAGTTATCAAATAATGTATCAGTGATAAAAAAATTATCATCACCTGAAATCATAAATGCATCGTAATCAGTGTAATTGTAATCTTCAGTCCATTGATTAAATTGTGACCAATCACCATATACATTTGGTTTCACTATATATTTCCATCCAAGGGATTTAAGTGTTTCAATCGATACAGTTGATTTGTAAAAATGTTTATCCAACTTATTAAATACATTATCTGCATCACTCAACGGTTTTTCACCGTTAGCATTATTTGGGTCTCTATGTGATATACAAAATAACTCAATCTCCCATCCACTTGGAATCTTTTGTTCAGTTATCTGTTTGTAAAAGTATTCAGGATAATGCCACCCTAATATTATTACTGCTAATTTTTTATTCATACCCAATCACCTTTGATATGCAGTTTTTTTGTGTGTTACCAAATACACATTCTATATTACAATCTACATCTGTAATAGGTCGTTCTCCTCGTTTAATGTTTATATCGTCACGTACTTTAGAACCACCACAAAAATATACACTAGCACCGTTAGTAATCTGTGTTTGTATGAATGGTTGATTAAATATAGCATTTAACTTATCACCTGTATTATCAATGTCTATAAAACACATATCAAATTTCGTTGGAGTATCAAACCAATGTAGTGCATTGTCAATTTGATTAACATCAACCACATCATCAACACTATAATTCTCCAAATGCATTGATACTAATGCTTCATTGTTTTGAATTTTCCATATCTTATTTGGTGTATAAGAATCATAAGTAGTTACACTACCAAATCCATTGTCTTTTGCACCAAGTGCAAGTGCAGTAGTAACTAAACCAAACCCTGTACCAAATTCAACTATATGTTGTGGTTTATTATGTATCACTTCATTATATATAAATTCAAGGAAGTCTTGTGGATATCCACCCCATTGATTCTTACGTAATACATTTTCTATTTTTCTATAACTCATACCGTAATATACAATTTTTATACAAGAAAACCAAAAGATTTTACACTTTTTATTATATATTCAACATCACTGTCTGTTAATTTTTCATGAAACGGAATACTAACTGTTTGAGTTGAAACCTTATCTGATATTGGACATTCAAAATTATTACCGTCTGTATATGCTTCTATGTTGTGTGTTGTTTGATAGTGGATACCACAGACAATACCATTCAATCGCATGTCATTAATAAATTTTTCTCTATTGTCTACTGCTATTCTATATAAGTGACTACTTACATTATCACAACCAAATGCAACATTATACATATCACGTATTTCAGCAAGTCGTTCTTGTTTACCATCTAATAAATCAAGATTCCTATTTGCAATATCTGCTTGAATACTACTTAAATACATTTTGTAACCAGGTACAATAATCTTTCTGTCCCAATTATTTTTTTCAGTTGACATACCGTTATATGCTAGTGTACGTAACCAATCAATTTTGTTTTTATCGTTACTAACAATAATACCTCCATCTGAACTACCAACTGGTTTGGTTGGGTAAAAACTGAAGAACATTACGTCATCGTCTGTTGCCATATCACTGAACTGATTCCTATCAACCTGTTGTGCTGAATCGTATAATGTATAATCATCAAATTCATGTAATACATACGCACTACCAACCCAATCAACATCATCAACAAAATTAACATTATTACCTGATGTGAGTATTGCATTCAATACAACTGGTGGTATCATCGATGGTACATTTATTGTTACATCTTTGTATTTATTAAGTATTAAGAATATTGCTGTCGTTGCACTGTTTACACCTACTGCGTATTTTGCACCTACGTAATCAGCAAATTTCTGTTCAAAGTCTGAAACATTACTACCATGTAAATAATGTGAATAATCAGCTGTATTTACTGTGTGATTTGGAATGTGAAATAAATTATGCATTGTCTAAAACTATTTTAATGTTGTCGCAAATAAACTTTAAGTCGTCATCAGTTAAATTGGCTCCACCTGGTAGATTAACACCACGATTGGATATATCATAACTGTTTTTGTTTTTTAGTTCGTTACCTTTGTAATCTTTATTATATGCTGGAATACTTGATAGTGGATAAAAGAACGGTCTTATTGGTACTTCCAAATCTTCCAACTTATTAATAAATATATGTTTATCCATATTATATGATTTTCCCAAGACCAAACCAGTTATCCATGCACCATTGTAAACACCTTCAGGTTCAGCGTTAAATGTTACATCATAATCTTTCAATGCATTTGTGTAGTATTCAAAATGTCTACGTTTAATCCCAACTAATTCATCTATTCGTTCAAATTGTGCGAGTCCCATTGCCGCTTGCATATTAAATGGCATAAACTTAAATCCGATAATTTCATTGAAGTATGGTTTTGTATCTGGTCCTCGTCCTAAATCACGCAGTTTAACACATTTTTTATATAATTCGTCGTCATCAATTAACAACATTCCTCCTTCACCGGTTGTCATTGTTTTTGTATTATGAAAACTAAACGTAGACCCTACACCAAATGTTCCCGCTTTTCTGTTATTTAATACTGAACCCAACGCTTCCGCTGCGTCTTCAACTAACGGGATATTATACTCCTTTGATATTTTTTCTAACTCTGTCCAATTTGCCATATTACCAAACAAATCAACAACTATGATAGCTTTAGTATTTGGTGTTATTGAGTCCCTAACTGATTTTGGGTCTAAACACCAACTGTCAGTTTCTATATCACTAAATACTAAATTAGCACCTAAATGAACTGTTGATACTGATGTTGCTATCCAAGTGCATTCGGGAACAATTACTTCATCTCCGGGTCCTACTCCCAACCCAGCTAATAATAGGTGTATTGCACTAGTACAATTTGGAGTCATTAGAGCATATTTTCTATCGTGATATTTAGCAAATTCCGATTCTAACTTTTCTACATAATAATACTTGTTTTCATACCATCCGTTCTTTAATGCATCTACCACATATTGAATTTCTAATTCGCCTACGTCTGCACCAGCCATAAAAATCTTTCTATCCTTCATCTGTGTTCCTTAAAAATTTAGCAGGTGTACCAACAACAACTATGTTATTAGGTACATCTTTTGTAACTGTTGCTCCTGCTCCAACAATTACATTTTTACCAATATTTAATTTATCAATAACTGTTGCTCCCGCACCTATCCAAGTATTTTTACCAATAGTAACTTGTCCAGCAACGATTGCACCTGGTCCAATTTCTACATTATTACCTAATATACAATCGTGTTCAACAATAGCACCTGTGTTAACTATACAATTATTTCCTATTTTTGTATCAGTCATTATTATTGCACCTGGATGAATTTGTATACCTGTTCCAACGGTTGTGTTCTTTTGTACAATACTTTGTGAAGAAATAACGTCAATTTGAGTCCAACCATGTTTAATTAACTTTATTGCTATGTTTTCACGTGCTTCTCCGTTTGGATTGCCAATGGCAACAACAAAGTTAGTTGGTTCATTGTGTACTTTTCTATATTCGTCTAAACCACAATAAATAGGAACATCATTAAAAGGTGACTGTAACCCACGCGTGTCGTCAATTATAGCAGTAATATAGTCTTTAGTTAATATTGACCTAACTACTTTTGCCTGTCCTGTTCCACCGTATATAACAATATTCATTAATATAAGTTGTCTAATATGTTGTTTAACAATACATCAATCGTTGTTGATATACCAAAATTTGTTTCTAATCCCGTTGATTTAATTTTTTTATTACTTACATTATACGAATATTGATTTAATAAAGGTGTATCTACCATATTAATTTGTAAATTTGGTTTATGTGTTTTTATTAATTCAACTAAATCACATAATTTGTAATTACCACTCAAGACGTTGTATTTTGTATTCGTTGGAACATCATTAAACATAACGTGACGTAAACTTTTCGAAGCATCTACTAGAGATAGATATGGTCTAACTTGTTCGTAGTTTTCTTTCCAAACTGTAATTGGTCTATCAGTAGATGCTTGCCAACAAAATTTATTAACTGCTGTGTGAAATCTCATACCTTTACTATACCCATATATTGTACCAAATCGTAATACAGTATAAGTCAATTTATTTGTTTTTGACTCTAAATACCGTTCTATTTCTAGTTTAGACTCTGCGTATGGACTTTGTGGATTTTCAACACTTGAGTCATCCTCAGTTACTATATCTGAAGCTACTCCATAAACACTTGTAGATGAAGGAAATATAAATTGTTTAACTTTGGATTTTATACACTTGTCAATAAATTGTTTCGTCATATCAACATTGATACGTTCCATTTCATCTTTATTATTCATACTATCGGCAGCATTTGTTATTGCTGCCAAATGTATAACAATACAATTTTCAGGTATATCAACATTTAAGAAATCATCTTCTATGAATTTAAAATTTTTAGCGTTATCGAGACGCATTAAAGATGAATACCGTTGTGTTAACATATTGTCAACACCAATTATATTAATATCTGAATAATTGGGTAGTGTCGCTAACATATGAGAACCTATATGTCCACAAATGCCTGTTATTAATACGTTATCCATTTTTTATTTTTTTAAATTCTTCGAAATCGTGAATGTAATCTTCTGTATTATAATGTGTACTACAAAGTGACACCAATATAGTATCTTTACTGTTATATACTTGTTCATCCCAAATTAAGTTAGGTATATAAATGGACTCGCCTTGTGTCACCTCGTAAATTTTTTCATTTTTACCATCGTGTAATTTAACGTCAATACTACCCCGTAAGCAAATAATCAATTGTTTTGCTTGATAGTGTGAATGCATTCCCCTAGGATTTGTATCAGGTACATCCGTTACAAAAAATGTACGTTTAACTTCAAACGGTATTTCGTCGTTTAACTCGACGGGCATTAATGTACCATTAGGTTCTATTAACTGTTTCATTCTAAATAATAATACATCGTCTAGTGTAGGTTGTTTTTTTTTCATTTGTCTTCTGTGTTCCAATCTTCATTAAAATGTCCAGGTTTTAATGTAAATTCGTCATTAGGGTCATATTTATGAGTTAATCCATAAAGCATTACTGAATTAGGTTCTAGGGCTTTATATCCGTGATATGCTCCAGGTGGAATTTTTAATGTGCTTTGTGTTTTGTCAGACAAATAAAACCACTCAACTACCCATATTTCATCCCCGTCGGATACACGAATAACATTATTATCTTTATCAAACACTTCACCTTCAAAACTAGGAACGTATTCTTTATAAGCAATTCCCACCTTAAAAGAACCCTTAACACAAAACCAATAATCCGTTTGTTTTTCGTGTTTATGCCATGCCACTATGTGTTTAGTGGAATTAACATACGATATATTTACTTGTCCTCCCATTTCGGAAAACACATTTAAACATCGTTGAGCTCGATCATCTTCATTATATTGAACAGGTATATTTTTTAATTCATCTAAGTCAGTCATATTATTCAAATTTTACAGTAGGTACATGAGTTATAAATTTTCCGCCGCGGCTAATGAAATCTACTTCTTTCTTTTTAATTTCATTAATAAAGTTCCAAGCTCCTAAATATACATAATCAACGTCATGGTCAATTTTGTCTTTAAATAC
>Ga0255047_10000617_pt1 | contig 28770 bp, 23 predicted proteins | sample JV7_2_1_MG_FD_183640 | JGI IMG/M metagenome (GOLD analysis project Ga0255047, IMG submission 183640) | Seawater microbial communities from Jervis Inlet, British Columbia, Canada - JV7_2_1 | ecosystem: Environmental > Aquatic > Marine > Inlet | place: Canada: British Columbia | collected 2016-10-06
TCGCCCGGATCGCGGAACGTGTCGAACGCCGGATCGGCGAGTGCCACCGGCGAACCGACCGGCGCGACTCGGTCATTGCGATAGATGATCTCGTTCCGGATCGGGTAGTAGTTGTAATGGTCGACCGGACCAACCCACGACCACATTGCGGCACCAAGATCTGCGTTGAGTGCGTCGACGAGTGTTTCGGTCGGCGTATGGCTGCACGGCGTCGCGGGGTCACCGCAGTTGGGATCGTTCTCGACCTCCTGGAGGCCCACGATGTCGGCGTCCATGCCGTTGATCGCTGCGACCAGCTTGTCGGTCTGGACGGCAAGTTGTTGGGGTGTGTCAGCCCCACGGCCGTTCAACGTGGTCCAGTAGTTGAGCACGTTGAAGGAGGCGACCGCGACGTCGCCACCGACCTTCGGAGGCCTTGGTCGACGGTTCTTCGGCCGGAACCTGACATCGTCCTGCGCCATCATTCGGTACTGGCCGAAGTCGTAGTGAATTCCGCCCGTGAGGTTGTTGGTGCGGTCACCGACTCGGAGCGTGCCACGGGTCAGGTGCGGCACGGGGTCGGGATTCGAGAACCGCGAGCTGTCGTCGAGCAGAATCGACCGGGCGATTCCGTCGTCGGCCATCTCGAACATGTCGGTCGTCCCGCCCGGGAACTCGTTGGTCGGCTGTTCGACCACACCATCGGCGGCGAGCCACACCTCACCGAATCGGTGCAGGTTGAACGTGTCGGTGACGTAGAGTTTGCCACGGAACTTGACGTACATGCCTTCGAATCGTTCGGGGTCATCGTTGAAGGTTCGTGTATCGACCTTGGTCGGCTTGAACTTGGAACTGCCGCACACGGCTCCCTCATCCAAGAACTCGAACTGTGTGCGCCCAAACTGCTCGTCGACTTCGCCGGTGATGCGCACGACATCTCCGACACCGACGTCGATGCTCGGCGACCAAGTGTCCTGATGATTGACGAAGATGCCATCGGATGTGGCGCCGTCACGGTCACCGTCTAGGTCTTGAAGGAAGAAGCCCTGAATCTCACTCGATTGCTGGAGGTCGATGGTGACGACGCCCTCGGTGGTGACGACGTCACCGTGGAAGGGGCTCGAATCCCCGTCACCCTGGACCTCGTAGATCGGTGTGAACGGGTCGCCACATCCCGTCTCAGCGGCGACCGGAGTGGTTGGAACAACGGTGATGGTGAGCGCCAGTGCGGTTGCGGCTCCGACACCTAGTCGAATCGATCGTGTGCGTATCATTTCCCCTCATTTCGCGTCTACGTGTGTTACCGGAACGAACGTATCAGGTCGCTGGCACGCCCGGTCCACGTGAGCCGTGTGTGTGGCGACCAGGGTGTCTAACCCAGGCGGTGAGTTACCGATCGACGCTCGATTCGACAATCTCGGGCGCTCGCCTGAAGGCGGTAGCGACGTCGACCCTGTGCTCGCACGGAGTGCGATTGTGGGATCCGGGTCGCGTCGATCTCGATCGCCTGGCAGGAGTTCACGGATGCGATCAGCAGCGATGTGCTCGAAGCGACGGATCAGGCGCGACGGCGGCGCTCGGCCATCCCGCCGAGTGCCTCGAACACCATCCGGTGTGCGACGTTGACCGTCAGCTCGCTGACGTCATAGGCGGGGGCGACCTCGACGACATCCATGCCGACCACATCGTGTTCGATCGCCAGTTGGCGCACCATCCGCAACAGGTCGACGGGTGCCATCCCTCCCGGTTCGGGCGTACCGGTGCCTGGAGCGAACGACGGGTCGAGACAGTCGACGTCGAGCGAGATGTAGAGCTTGTCCGTCTTGGCGAGTGCCTCGCCGACGGCGTCGGCCATGACCTCTTTGAAACCGCGTTCCCAGATCTCCTGCATCGTGTGCCACACCATGCCCTGCTCGCGCATCCAGGCGAATACTTCTGCGGGTGGCCAATAGCCGCGCAAGCCGACCTGTACGAATCGGTCGCCGGGTACAGCACCGGATTCGATCAGGCGCCTGATCGGCGTGCCGTGGCTCGCAAGGTTGCCGTCGATGATGTCGGCCGTGTCGGCGTGCGCATCGAAGTGCACGACACCGACGTTGCCGTAGCCGTGCACGTCGGCGACAGCGGTGGCTGCCGGCCACGTGATCGAATGGTCGCCACCGAGGATGATCGGCACGATGCCACGTGAGGCGATCTGGTGAACACGCTCGCGGATGTTGGCGTGGCTCGGCTCGGTCTGTCCGTGTGGGCAATAGGCATCGCCGTAGTCGACCACTTCGAGATGTTCGAAGATCTCGAGGTCGAGATCGATGTGGTAGGTGCCGCTCTCGTAAGCCTGCGAGCGGATCGCCCGCGGGCCGAACCTGGCCCCTGGCCGGTTGGTGGTGGCGATGTCGAACGGTGCCCCGACGATCGCAACGTCGGGCTGCCAGGCCTCGAGCTGCTCGGGATCGGTTAGAAAGGGACGCTGACCGAACGTGGCCAGACCACCGAACACATAGCCAAGTTCGAGCTGCTCGTGCATACCGGGGGAGAGGTCGCGGCGTGGTTCATCCATCGCGTCCTACCGTAGCAATCGGCCCGGGAGCGCGCAGGTTGGCGATCACCCCTGCACGAATCGGCCCGGCACGAATCGGCCCGAAAAAGAACGAGCGCCCCGAGTAGTGCAGCCAGCTTGCGCCGGCGCACCCACCCGGGGCGACCCGAAAGGTGGAGCGGTCCACCACTGACCGATCTTCGGGCGTTAGCCTTCGTCTCGATCAATCACATCGCCCGTCGTGAACCCCAAGGGGTTCGGCGGGCGATGCCCTTTTTCGGCCGGCGCTCGGTTGCCCGAACCCGCTGCCGTTCGACCGCTCCCACCGGTTGCCCGGCGACAGTTGCCGCCCCGACCACCTCAACTGGTTGCCCAGTCTCGGTCACCGGATTCGAAACCCGGTCTGCTGGTTGCCCAGCCCCGTTGCCTCTCGGCGCCACATCGGTTTCCCGATAACGGTGCCGCCCGTTCGCATCGATCGGTCGCCCGACGTCAACTCCCGGGTACGGAACCTCGGTCTGCCGGTTGCCCGGCCCCGTTGGGCCCTCGGCGCCACATCGGTTTCCCGACGAAAGTGCCGCCCGTTCGCATCGATCGGTTGCCCGATGTCAACTCCTGGGTTCGGAACCTCGGTCTGCCGGTTGCCCGACCCCGTTGGCCCCTCGACGCCGTTCACGCTAACCCGGTAAACCGTGTCATCGTATGACGCCGCCGGGCTTCCTCCGAGCTCGCAGTTGGGGTGCTCACTCGGTTTCCGCCCGGTCACCTCTCCACCCGTGGCCACCGGTTGCCCGGCGACTCGGTGCTTCGAAGCATGTGGCTTCTCGCTCCTACCGAAGCCGCTCTCGCCTCGTGAGTCGAGCCCGTTTTCCGTTCCACCAGTCCCGAGGGACTGACTTCGCAGACTCGGCGTCTCAACTCCGGTTTGCGTGCGCTCTCCGGTACGAGTCACACATTCGCGCCCCCGAAATCGGAGGTCAAGAAGTATTTTTCGAATCCCCAGGGTTATCCACCAAACTTCTCTGGAATCCCCAGAATTCGAGCTTCATCCACCGCGTGTGCACAGGTTTGTCCCCATCCTTGCCTCGTTTCGGTCTGGTTCGAGGAAGGGTCTCACCACGAAGAATTCTGGATCACAAGTGGGAGCGGATTGCCGATTGCATGATCGCGGGATTGAATGGTCGTCGATGCGCATCGAACTCGCCATCATTGTGATTTCCTAGAGCACGTGTGACCCACGTGCTCGTTGTGCCGCCCACCGGGCGGCATTTTTATTTCTCCGGCGACATCAGAATCTGAAAGACGACATCATGGCGAACGAACAGGACATGGCGCCGACTGCGGTCGAGATCTTCGACACCACACTGCGCGACGGCCTCCAGGTCGAGGGCGTTACGGCCACCGTCGACGACAAGTTGCGAATTGCCGAGCAACTTGACCATCTCGGTGTGCAATACATCGAGGGCGGATGGCCGGGCGCCAACCCGAAGGACATCGAGTTTTTCGCGAGGGCATCGACCGAGCTGGTGTTGTCGACATCGACGTTCGTTGCATTCGGGTCGACCCGCCGCCCGCGCGGCAAGGTCGACGACGATCAAACGTTGCAGCATCTGCTCGACGCCAACACCTCTGCGGTGTGCATCGTCGCCAAGAGTTCGGACTATCACGTGACCGAGGCGCTCAAGACGACACTCGACGAGGGGGCCGCGATGATCGCCGACTCGGTCGAGTTCCTGCACGGCCACGGACGTCAGGTACTCGTCGACATGGAGCACTTCTTCGACGGCTACAAGCACAATCCAGAATTCTCCTTTAGGGCGCTCGAGGCGGCCGTCCTCAAGGGCGCCACGCATGTAGTGCTGTGCGACACCAACGGTGGTTCGTTGCCGCATGAGATCCGCGAGATCGTCGGACACGTCGATGCCCACCTCGGCGACGACGTCACGATCGGCATCCACTGCCACGACGACACAGGGTGTGCGGTCGCCAACTCGTTGGCCGCTGTGCGAGGCGGCGCCCGCCATGTGCAGGGCACGCTGAACGGGCTCGGCGAGCGGACTGGCAACGCCAACCTCACCGCGATCATCCCGAACCTTCAGCTCAAGCTGAATTTCCTATGCCTGCCAGAGGGCCGGATGGAACGACTGACAGTCGTGTCGCACCGCATCGCCGAGACCCTCAACCGCGCGGTCAACCCGCAGGCGCCATATGTCGGATCATCAGCATTCGCCCACAAGGCCGGTCTGCATGTGAGCGCGATCGTGCGAGCCAAGGACGCCTACGAGCACATCAACCCCGAACTGGTCGGCAACGGCACCAGGTTCGTTGTATCGGAGATGGCCGGCAAGGCAACGATCAACATGAAGGCCGACGATCTCGGTCTCGATCTCGGCGGAGCGGCGGTCACCCTGGTGATCGACGAGCTCAAGCGGCTCGAGCACGAGGGTTACCACTTCGAGGCCGCCGACGCCTCGCTCGAGTTACTGATGCGCCGAGCGGTCGGATGGCAGCATGACTTTTTTCGGGTCGAATCGATGCGGGTGATCACCGACGAGATGGCCACGGGCGAGTTCAGCACCGAGGCGACGGTCAAGGTGTGGGTCGGCGAAGAGCGCTACGTCTTCACCGCCGAGGGCAACGGCCCGGTCAACGCCATCGACACCGCCCTCCGTCGCGCCGTCCAGAAGGCTTACCCGCAGCTCGCCAACATCCATCTCACCGACTACAAGGTGCGAATCCTCGACGGGGGCGAAGCGACCGGTGCGGTGACCCGCGTGCTGCTTTCGGCGACTGACGGCGAGCGCGATTGGACCACGATCGGTGTCAGCGCCAACATCATCGAAGCCTCGTGGCGAGCACTCGAGGAGAGCCTCGTCTACGGCCTGCTCCACGCCCCCACCTGACCGGCAGGCTCGACAACCAGGCTCTCACAAACCCAGTCGACCCCCATTGGGTCGCTGCGCTCCTTTTCGTGTCCGCTGAAGTCCCCGTTTCCAGCCGTCGCCAACCGCCTATCGGCGGGGCTCTTCGGACTTCAGCGGATTGGTCGCTGCGCTCCTTTTCGTGTCCGCTGAAGTCCCCGTTTCCAGCCGTCGCCAACCGCCTATCGGCGGGGCTCCTTAGGGGCCCACGCTCCGGGCACAAGCCCTGGCGATATGGGCCGTTACGATGACATCGCTATGGCCGCACCAAAGTCTGCTCCCGCCGGCGAGAGCGAATCTCGCTACTACTCGTCGCCGGCTGCCGTGCCGTCGTCGTGGAACCCCGAACGCCCGGGCATCGTCGAGGGCCTCCAACCCGTCGGTCCGCGGTTGGGTGCCCAGGGCCCCGACCAGGGGTTTGCCCTGACGATTGCCAAGCGCCTTGCACCGAAGTTGCATCTCAAGGGCCGCGAGCGACTCGACGATGCCATTCGCGGTTGCGTCGGTATCGCACTGCGGCGCGCCTCGCTGTTCAGTCGGGCGCCAATCGTGCACGACGTGACGCTGGCGTTCACGATCTGGGGCTTCTTCGACGAGAACCCTCCCGACGACCTGATCGGCCGCCGCCCGCAGCTGTTCGAAGGTGTCGGCAACGTCAACCACCACTACGCCGAGGGGAGAGCGATCGCCGACCTGGTACCCGAGTCGACATTGCGACTTTCTCCCGAGCAGGCCGCCGAGGGGTATCCCGCGCGTTGGAAGGAACTGACCGGGATCTGACAGCCCGGGTCGACACCGATCGCAAAATGTCTCTACGGTCTGTCCATGCAGATAGGCGCACTGATCTTTCCGACCGACCGAACGATTCGGCCCGACGTGCTCGCCCCCGAACTCGAGCAGCGCGGGTACGACTCGTTCTGGGTCGCCGAGCACACCCACATCCCGCTCAGTCGACGCACGCCGTACCCGGGCGGGGGCGATCTGCCGGACATGTACTGGCGCACGATGGACCCGTTCGTGGCCCTTACGGCTGCAGCACTCAGCACGACAACGATCAAGGTCGGCACCGGCATCTGCCTGGTCAACCAACACCACCCCATCAATACCGCCAAACAGATCGCCTCTATCGACCTGCTGTCGGGCGGGCGGGTTCTGTTCGGTGTCGGCGTCGGCTGGAACGAGGACGAGATGGAGCAGCACGGCACCGACCCGACCAAGCGCCGTGGCACCGCTCGTGAACGGATCCTGGCGATCAAGGGTCTGTGGACCCAGGAGGCGGCGTCGTTCGACGGCGAATATGTGCAGATCTCTCCGAGCGCCTCGAACCCCAAGCCGGTTCAGACGCCACACCCGCCGGTGATCATGGGCGGCGGAGGAGGGCCGGTCACGTTCCGCCACATCGTCGAGTACTGCGATGGCTGGATGCCGATCCATGGCCGAACCGATCCTCTCGAAAAGCTGCCACTGCTGCGACAGATGTGCGAGCAAGCCGGCCGCGACCCCGACTCGATCGAGATCGGCATCTATGGCTGCCCGATGCGGGCTGAGATCGTCGACCGATACCGTGAGGCGGGCGTCGACCGCCTGATCTTCTGGCTGCCCGCCGACGACCCCGAGACCGTGATGGCGGCGGTCGAGGTCGGCGCCACCCTGATCCCCTGAGTTGGGAGTTGTGCTAAGGAGCCCCGCCGACAGGCGGTTGGCGACGGCTGGATACGGGGACTTCAGCGGACATGAAAAGGAGCGGAGCGACCTATCCGCTGAAGTCCCTGGCACAACTCCCAACTTCTGGGGTTCTACGGCGTAGTCTCGAAAGCATGCTCGACCCCGTCATCAAGAAGCTCGCGTCAACCGGCAAGAACTTCGGCACCGTGTGTGTGCAACTGCCGAACGGACAGATCGCCAGCCACGTGATTTGGGTCGATGCCGACGACGATCACATCATTTTCAACACCGAGGTCCACCGGGCCAAGTTCAGGGCGCTCGAGGCTGCACCGAACGTCACGTTGTCGGTGTGGGATGCCTCAAATTCGTACGCCTACGCAGAGGTTCGGGGCCACGTGGTCGAGACGATTGGCGGCGACGAGGCCCGAGACCACATCGATGCGCTCGCGCAGCGGTACCTCGGTTCGGACTACTCCAATCCGATCGAGAGCGAGCGGGTGATCGTGAAGGTTGCTCCCGACCGTCAGCGGACGAAAAACCTATGATCGACTCCCACAACTCGTCGCCTGTGATCGGCGTGGTGATGGGCTCGCCGAGCGACTGGCCCACGATGTCGAAGGCGGTCGAGGTGCTCGAGCATTTTGGCATCATGCACGAGGCCAAGGTCGTATCGGCCCACCGCATGCCCGACGAGATGTTCGCATACGCCGAGCAGGCCGCCGGTCGCGGTCTGCGGGCGATCATCGCCGGGGCCGGTGGCGCCGCCCATCTTCCGGGAATGCTGTCGGCCAAGACGCTCGTGCCTGTGCTCGGCGTTCCGGTCGCCTCGCGCCATCTGTCCGGTCATGATTCGTTGCTCTCGATCGTGCAGATGCCGGCTGGCATCCCGACCGCCACGTTCGCGATCGGTGAGGCGGGCGCCACCAACGCAGCGTTGTTTGCGGTCGCCGTGTTGGCCGCCGACGACCCGGCGCTCTCGGCGGCATTGCAGCAGTACCGCGACGACCGTCGTGACCGGGCCGGTTCGTCGATCCTGCCGCCGGAGTGAGTCACGTGGGTTCGCCGATCGTTCCACCAGCCACGATCGGGATGCTCGGCGGCGGGCAGCTCGGTCGATACGCGTTGATGGCGGCCCGCACGATGGGGTATCGCACGATGGTGCTCGAACCTGATCCGCTGGCGCCAGCGGGGCTGGTCGCCGACACCCATCTCGTCGCCGCTTACGACGACCCCGAGGCCTTGCGTCGCCTCGGTGACGACTGCGACGTCGTCACTACCGAGTTCGAGAACCCGCCGTCGGCGGCGCTCGAATCGCTGGCCCGGCGCACGCTGGTGGCTCCGTCCCAGCGGGCTGTTGCAATCGCCCAGGATCGCGTCGCCGAGAAGCGGTTCCTCTCTGAGCATGGACTTCCGATCGGGCCGTACGCGGTGGTCGATCGCTCAGATGCCGACCCCGATGTCGGCTATCCGGCGATCCTCAAGACGGCCCGGCTCGGCTACGACGGCAAGGGTCAGCGGCTGGTTGCCGGCGGTTCGGAAATGCGAGCAGCTTGGCGCACGATGGGATCGGTTCCGTGCGTGCTCGAACGGGCTCTGCGTTTTCAAATTGAGTTGAGCGTCGTGGCCGCCCGCTCGTCGCAAGGTGGATTCGCGACCTATCCGGTCGTAGAGAATCGGCACATCGACGGCATCCTCGACACGTCGATTGTGCCGGCGCACGTGTCGCGGCGGTTGTCCGACCGTGCGATCGGGCTGACGATGGCGATCACCGACGCCTTGTCGTATGTCGGGGTGCTGGCGGTCGAGTTCTTCGTCGTCGATGGCGAGTTAATGATCAACGAGATAGCCCCGCGGCCGCACAACAGCGGACACTGGACGCTTGATGTCGCTCAATCGAGCCAGTTCGAACAACAGATTCGGGCGATCTGCGGACTCGGGCTGGGCGATACGTCAATGACGCAACCGGCGGCGGCGATGGTCAATCTGCTGGGCGACCTGTGGGATGACGGTGACCCGGATTGGGCCCGCGCCTTGGACGACCGGCGCTGTGCACTGCATCTGTACGGCAAGGCGGCCCCGCGACCAGGTCGGAAGATGGGCCACCTCACGAGTTGGGGCGACTCGCCCGAAGAGGCCGAGGTCAGGGCCCAAGAGGCTCGGCGGCGGCTCACGTCGTAAGCCGCAATGTGCGTCATCCGCCGAGGTTGACGCCTACCAACTCGCCGATCAGGTAGGTCACGCCGCAAGCCACAAGCACGATCAGAACTTGGCGCATGACGCCCACCAGGATCGATCGTTCTGCGAATCGCGCCACCAATCCTCCGACGAAGCCAGCCGCCACGACGCCGATCGCCAGCGATGCCCATGCTGCCGAGTTGCCGCCGCCGATGTACCACGGCACGAGCGGAAGGAAGGCTCCGAACAAGAAGCACACCAGCGACAGCCCCGACGCCCACATCGCCGATGGCAGGTCGTGGGGGTCGATCCCGAGTTCTTCTCGGGCATGCACGGCGAGCGCAGCTTCGGGTTGGCGCATCACCTCCTCGGCGGCAGCGGCCGCCCGTTCGGCACTCATCCCATGGCTCTCGTATACGGCGGCCAGCTCTTCGGTTTCGTGGTCGACGTTGTGGGTCAGCTCGCGGAGTTCGATCGCGAGCTCTCGATGGATCAGGTCGTTCTGTGAAGTGACCGACACCCACTCGCCGGCCGCCATCGAGATCGCACCGGCCACGGCGCCGGCAAGACCTGCCAGACGTACGACGGTGTTGTCGACACCCGAACCCGCGAACCCGAGGATGAGGGACACATTCGACACGAGACCATCGCTGACCCCGAACACGGCGGCGCGTGCCAAGCCACCCGAGACGGCGCGGTGGCCAGTGTGTGGTTCCTGCGATTTGGTCGTCACCGTGACGACGCTACCGGGGCGCTTCGTAGCGGCCCGCGAGGCCCGCGGTCGGTCGGGCGGCTGCCGAGCGCATCGGCATCACCTGTTGGGCGCGCCGTGTCGAGCCCTCCACAGTCTCTAGTATCGACGACGCAACCGCAGTTTCGTTACAGCTGCGCACAAGATCGAGTGCACGGTCACTCGCGATCACAACGACGTGATCGCAACGGACACTCGAAGCAGGCCGAGGAGGCCAAATGGGCGAGCACGAATCGCAAGGTGGCGAGCGGTCGACGGTGATCCGGCGGGTTGCGCAACTCGCCATCGATCGTCGACCCGACGATCGTGTGCTGGCGGCATTCCTGCCCGCTTACTACGGCGAGCTACCCGAGTTCGATGTTGACGATCGCCGCGAAGAAGACCTGTACGCCGTTGCGTTGACCCATCTCGGGTTGGGGCGCCGTCGTGAACCGGGCGAGACCGTGGTCGAGGTGCTTACGCCCGATCGCGACCGCGATGGCTGGCACTCGGACCGGTCGGTCGTGTTGGCGATTACCGACGACGCTCCGTTCCTGGTCGACACGGTTCGGATCGTGCTCGAGCGCCACCAAATCGTGACCCACCTGCTGGTGCACCCGATGTTGCGCGTCGACCGTGACGCTGCCGGTGACCTGGGCGGAATCGGGATCGGCGACGAACGATACGGCGAATCGGTCGAGGCGTGGACCCAGGTCGAGATCGATCGGTGCGACACCGAGCAGGCCGAACGGTTGAGCGCAGATCTGTCCCGCGCGATCGCATCGGTGCACCAGATCGTCGGCGACTTTGCATCGATGCGCGAGCGGATGCTCGCCCACACTCATCTCGACCCGATCCTCGATTGGCTCGCTGAGGGCAAGTTTGTGTTTCTGGGTACGGCCACCTACGACCTTGGGCCCGAGGGGCCGGTGTGTCGCCCCGAGTCGCAACTCGGCGTGCTGTCGGGCGCCTGTGAGATCGACCCCGACATCGACGCCCAGGGTGCTGTCGTGGCGGTCGCCCGGTCGAGTCAGATCTCTTCTATCCACCGGGCCAGCCGTCTCACGGTAGTCACGGTGCTGGTAACCGATGATCACGGTCAGCCGACAGCGGAGCGCTTCGTCGGCCTGCTGGCGTCGACGGCCTATCGCCAAAGTGTGATGACGATTCCCTCGGTGGCCGAGCGCGCCTCCGCCGTGCTCGGCCTCACCGAACCGCATGCCAAGACGCACACAGGACGCTCGATGCGCACTGTGATCGAAACCCTGCCCCGCGAACTCGTGTTCGAGCTTGACGCCGACCGCCTGGCGCAGCTGGTGATCGACGTCGTCAGCCTGCAGGAACGTCAGATCGTGAGGGTCTTCGACGTCCCCGAGCCTGTTGGACGCTCATCGACCATTCTCGTGTACCTCCCCAAGAGCCGGTTCAGTGCCCAGCTGCCCGAGCGGGTTGCCGACATAGTTGGCGAGGCGTACGAGTCGCCGACCCGCGATCTCGAGTCGCTGATTGGATCCGGCAACCTGGCACGCATCACCTTCACGATCGACCGCGGCGAAAGGTTGCCAGACCTCGACGACCTGTCCGATGACGTCGACACTTACACCACGGCTTGGATCGATCGTGTCGCCGACGTAGCCAACCACGAATTCGGTGAGTCGCGTGGGGCATCGCTGGTGCAGCGGTTCGGTTCGTCGATACCCGATGAGTATCGCACCAGTGTCGATCCTGCGACGGCGGTCGGCGATTTCGCCCGGCTCGACCGGTTGCTCTCTGATCAACGCTCAACGCTGACCGCGCTGACGCGCACGATCGACGCTCCGGACGGCGTGTGGCGGATGCGCGTCTACAACAAGGGTGAACCGGTCGCCTTGTCAGACTTGTTGCCATTGCTCGGGTATCTCGGTCTGCGGGCCCTTGACGAGCATCCGTATCGCCTCGTGATCGAAGACACCGAGTGCTTCGTGTACGACATCGGAGTTCGAGTGCCCGAAGGCGTACAGATCGGCGACCTGCGGCACACCGAGGTGCGCAGTGCGCTCGAAGGTCTGCTGGCTGGAACGATCGAACCCGACGGTTTCAACCGCCTGATCCTGCTTGCCGGCCTGACCGCCTCGCAGGTCGGCGTGCTGCGTAGCTATGCCAAGTACGCCCACCAGACCAGTTTCGCGTTCAGTCAGCGGTATGTCGAAAACACTCTCGCCCGCCTGCCGCTGCTCGCCACGCTGATCGTCGATCTGTTCGAGGCCCGCTTCGATCCCGACATCGACGAATCCGAACGGGCTGTGATCGTCGATGCCACCAAATCGGCAGTGCGAGCGGCACTCGACGACGTGCAGTCGCTCGACGACGATCGGATCGGGCGCACCTTCCTGGCCCTTGTCGAGGCGACGGTGCGCACCAGCGCCTACCAGGGGACGTCGACGCTGGCGTTCAAGTTCGACCCGTCGATGGTGCCCGACCTTCCCGAGCCACGCCCGGCCCACGAGATCTATGTGTGCTCGTCGCGTGTTGAGGGCATCCATCTGCGCGGTGGAGCGATCGCCCGTGGTGGCTTGCGGTGGAGCGATCGGCCCGAGGACTATCGCACCGAGGTACTTGGCTTGGCGAAGGCCCAGATGGTGAAGAACGCGGTGATCGTGCCGGCCGGCGCCAAGGGCGGCTTCGTGCTCAAGCGCCCCAAGCCGACCGTCGCCGAGAACCGCCAAGAGGTGGTCGAGTGTTACCGCATGTTCGTGTGCGGCTTACTTGACCTGACCGACAACGTGGTCGACGGAGAGATCGTGCATCCTGATCGAGTTGTTCGCTACGACGGCGACGACCCATATCTCGTCGTCGCCGCCGACAAGGGCACGGCGACGTTCAGCGATACCGCCAACGAGTTGTCGGCCGAGTATGGCTTCTGGCTGGGCGATGCGTTCGCCTCGGGTGGTAGCGCCGGATATGACCACAAGGGGATGGCGATCACCGCCAGAGGAGCATGGGAGAGCGTGCGCCGCCATGCGACCGTTCTCGGCAAGAATGCCGACACCGACGAGTTGACAGCGGTCGGTATCGGTGACATGTCAGGTGATGTGTTCGGCAACGGGATGCTGTGCTCGAAGCATCTCAAGCTGATGGCGGCGTTCGATCATCGCCACATATTTCTCGACCCCGATCCCGATCCGGGCCGTTCGTACGACGAACGCTTGCGACTATTTGAAACACCGAGATCGTCGTGGGCCGACTACGACATCTCGCTGATTTCCGAAGGCGGGGGCGTGTTTGCCCGCACCTCGAAGTCGATCGAGATCACGCCTCAGGTACAGGCCGCGCTGGGAATCAGCGACGACCGTCTTACGCCGAACGGGTTGATTCAGGCGGTGTTGCGTGCTCCGGTCGATCTCTTATGGAACGGCGGAATCGGCACCTATATCAAGTCCTCGACGGAGACGAATGCGCAGGTTGGTGACCGATCCAACGATGCCCTGCGGGTCGACGCCGACGAGCTTCGCTGCCGGATCGTCGGTGAGGGCGGCAATCTCGGGGTGACACAGCTCGGCCGCGTCGAGTATGCGATCGACGGTGGGCTGATCTACACCGACGCGATCGACAACAGCGCCGGTGTCGATTGCAGCGACCACGAAGTCAATATCAAGATCCTGCTCGGTGCCGTGGTCTCCGACGGCGAGATGACACTCAAGCAGCGCAACAAACTCCTCAAAGAGATGACCGACGAGGTCGCGGAATTGGTGCTCGACAACAACCGAGCACAAACTCTGGCGTTGTTGATCGCTCGTACGCAGGGCCTGCCGATGGTGAACGTGCACGCCCGGTATCTCGACCTGCTCGAAAAGGAGGGCTGGCTCGATCGGGAGCTCGAGTTCCTGCCGAACGACAAACAGATCGCCGAGCGTCAGTCGAGCGGATCGGGTTTACGTACGCCCGAGTTCGCCGTAATGATCGCCTACACCAAGAACGCCAACATCACCGAGATCCTCGATTCGGATCTGCCCGACGTTCCCGTGCTGCAGAACGATCTCGTCTCGTACTTCCCGACACCGCTGCGTGAGAAGTACCGCGACTACATCGGTCAACACCGCTTGCGTCGCGAGATCGCCGCCACGCAACTTGTCAACCAGATGGTCAACCTGTCGGGGATCTCTTACCACAACCGCATGACCGAGGACACCGGCGCCCTGGTCAGCGATGTGGGTAGGGCGTGGCTGGTCGCCCGCGAGGTGTTGGGCTTCCCAGAATGGTGGGACGAGATCATCGAGTTGGGCGGACTCGCTCTCGATGACCGGCTCGAGTTGCTGCTCGACTGCCGGCGTACCGCCGAGCGTTGCTCACTGTGGTTCCTGCGTCATCGGCGGCCACCGGTCGACATCGACGAGGAGGTCGCCCGTTTCCGTCAGCCGATACAAGCGCTCGCGCTCCAACTCGGCGGCTGCCTGAAGGGCCCGATGCAGCGTGCGATGACCTCGCTGGTGGAGCAACGAATCGAGCAAGGTGTTCCCGAAGAGTTGGCCGAGCGGTCGGCGGTGTGGCGATTACTGCACACGGCATTCGACATGATCGAACTGGCCGATCGGGATGGCATCGCGCCGACCGAAGCCGCTTCCGCCTATTGGGAGCTGTTCGACCGATTCGAGTTGATGTGGCTGTGGGATGCGATCGGGGCGCTGCCGCGCTCGGACCGCTGGCAAACCCAGGCCAGAGCCGCGCTGCGTGACGACCTGTTGACGGCATTGGCCGAACTCTCCAGCAATGTGATCGAGGCGGGCGACGGTTCGGTCGACTCGTGGTTCGGCGCCAACGTGCGTGCGGCCGGACGGGCACTTTCTTTGATGACCGAGATCAGGCGCGCCGAGTCGTTTGATGTCACCAATCTCTCGGTCGCCTTGCGCCAGCTCCGCAACCTGGCAAAGACGTCGGTGCGCGACGCCTGAGCGACGCCGTGGGAACGGTCGAAACCGGTAGCGTCGGCAACGTCATGTCGACCTCCTCTCGCTATCGATTCGCCCCGTCGCCGACCGGTTTCTTCCATGTCGGCGGAGCTCGCACGGCACTGTTCAATTGGGCCCTTGCCCGCTCGAGCGGCGGCACGTTCGTGTTGCGGATCGAGGATACCGACGAGGTCCGCAACCGCCCGGAGTGGACGCAGGGCATCATCGATTCGCTGGCGTGGATCGGCATCTCGGCGGACGACCCGCACTTCGAGGGTCCGTTGTTCCAGAGCGATTACGCAGATGCCCATCTCGTCGCCGCACAGCAGCTTTACGAGGGCGGTCACGCCTACTACTGCGAGATGACGCCGGACGAAATCGAGGCGCGGGCCGACGCCGAGGGTGTGACGGGGTACGCCGGATGGTCGCGCGATCTCGGGTTGGGGTCGGGTCCGGGCCGGGTGCTGCGATTTCGGGTACCCGATGGCTCGACTCGGGTCAGCGACCAGGTGCGTGGCGAGGTCGAGTTCGACAACTCGACGATTGAGGATTTCGTGCTCGTGCGCAGCAACGCGACCCCGGTGTTCATGCTCGCCAACGTGGTCGACGACATGTCGATGGGCATCACCAACGTGGTGCGGGCCGAGGAGCACCTGCCGAACACGCCCAAGCAGCAGATGATCTGGCAGGCACTGGGCCACGAGCCGCCGTTTTGGGCGCACGTGCCGGTTCTGGTCAACGAGCAGCGCAAGAAGCTCTCGAAGCGGCGCGACAAGGTGGCGCTCGAGCAGTACCGCGATGAGGGTTATCTCGCCGATGCGATGGTCAACTACCTGATGACGCTCGGCTGGTCGCCGGGCGAGCAGGAGATCCAGCCGTGGTCGGTGATGGAGGCCGCATTTCGGCTGGAGGACGTAAACCTCTCGCCGGCGTTCTTCGACGTCAAGAAGCTGGGTGCGTTCAACGGTGAGTACATCCGGATGTTGTCGGTCGATGAATTGGTCTCGGCCTGTTTGGCATGGCTGCCAAAGGGCTGGGATCGAGCTCGGTTCGCCGAGATTGCGCCCCACATCCAGCAGCGTCTGGTCACACTCGCCGATGCGCCCGGCGTTGTCGACTTCTTGTTCATGGATGATCCGGAGATCGATCAAGCGGCTTGGGACAAGGCCTTTGCTCCCGACTATGCCTCGCCGTTACTACACCACGTTGCCGAGGCGTACGAGACGTGCGACTGGGACCACGCCACGCTCAAGACCGTGATGGAAGAGCTGATGGCGGCGTTCGAGATCAAGCTCGGTAAGGCGCAGGCAGGCACGCGGGTCGCGGTGACGGGTCGTTCGGTCGGGCCGCCATTGTTCGAGGCGCTCGAAGTGATGGGCCGCCACGAATCGCTGCGCCGGATCCGCGCCGCACTCGATCGACTCGGCGGCTGACGAGGCTCACATGAGCGGCATTCTCCCTGAGGACGAGTTGGACTTCCGACCACTCGACGACATCGTCGACCGCTCGCCCGCAGCCCAGGTCGTTTCCGCTGAGACCCCGTGGTGGCGTATCGGTCCATCGTGGAACCGGGTCCTGATCGGTGTCTTCGTCGTGCTGTTCGTGTACTACGGAGTCACGTTGATCCAGGTGATGTCGGCTGCGCGGTCGCACGATTCGCCGCAGGTCGATGCGATTGTGGTGCTCGGAGTCGCCCAATACGACGGCCGTCCTTCGCCGCAGCTGGCGGCCCGGCTAGACCACGTCGTCACGTTGTGGAACGACGATGTCGCCCCGAGTGTCGTGGTGACAGGTGGCAATCAGCCCGGTGACCGCTTCACCGAGGCTGAGGCGTCGCGGGATTACCTGATCGACCGTGGCGTGCCCGAGGAGGTGATCTTGATGGAGGACGAGGGCAGTACGACCTACGAGTCGTTGGATGCCGTGGCAGTCTTGCTACAGGGCCTTCGTTCAGGATCGGGTGATGGCGATCGAGTCGAGGTTGTTGTGGTGACCGATCCGTACCACGCCTATCGATCGAAGCTGACGGCCCAAGAGGTGGGATTGAAGGCTCACGTCTCGTCGACCCCGACCAGTGTGGTGACCGGCTGGACGTCGCTGCGTCGTCAGGTGATCGAGGCGGCAGGAGTGTCTCTCGGTCGAATCGTCGGATTCGGCCGCCTCAGTGATCTCCCCGGCTGAGGCGGCGAACTCTCGGCAGCGACGCCGGCGTTCCGTTGAGGCGGAATTCGAGGGGTGGGCACGCTTAGACCCTGCGATACACTGCGTCGTCGCTCCACTGGGGTGTGGTGTAATTGGCAACACGAGAGTTTCTGGTTCTCTTATTCAAGGTTCGATACCTTGCACCCCAACCACCGGCGTCGTCCGGTTATTCAGCCCTGACGGTAACGTCGGGGACGCAGCTTGGCCCGTTCGTCTAGTGGCCTAGGACACCACCCTCTCAAGGTGGCGGCACGGGTTCGAACCCCGTACGGGCTACGACAGAAAGTCCAGGTCAGAGACCCTCGCAAGAGGGTCTCTCTCCCTTCCCGGCCTCGGTTGTCCGACGATGACTGGCGTGCCACGGGCCCCCGCTGCGGGGCCGAGTCGACGAGGGCTATCTCAGGCGCTCGGCAAGGCGCAAGGTTGCGGACTCGGCCGCACAGGGTCGAGCGGCCAGGGCTGCGGCGCTCAGCTGCGGTTACTGGCTCACGGGTAGCGACGCGGGTAGTCATCCGGATGGTCGTTCGTGCCCCCCGGCAGCCGAGAATCGACCACCAAGCGGAGGCCGAGGGAGCCGCTTTGCTCACGATTCCCGTGCACCACACTGGTGCCGCAGAGTGGCGCGAGTTAGGCGCTGGGAACCGGATTATGGAGCGCGCATTTTGTGCGGCTCTCCCTGACCGACCGCCGCTCGCATTGCCGGGTATGAGCGGCATGCACCGAGCGTCGCCGCGATTGTTCTGCTCGGTGGCTCACATGTATCGCCCGGTCCTGAGTGTAGGTCGTGGCAGTCCGAGCCGATGAGCGTCGCGGATGTGCGCCACGCATCGGTGCTACGTTCACTCGTCAATTGCGGGAACTTCGGGGAGCGAGGATCAGCGAGTGAGCGACGAAACACACCCCAAGCGATCGGAAGCGACGGCGTCTGGCGTGGTATCGCAGCACATCGTCGGTTTCATCGGGCCACCCGGCTGGGATGATCCGAGTCCAGATGAGTTCGCCCGGTTGACGGGAGTTTCGGCCATCGGTATGACGCTTGACCTCGGCGAGTTCGATTGGTCTCTCGACCGCATCGCCACGACGGAGCCGACGCTGGTCGAGGCGGCAGTCACCCTCGCCGGACGCGGGGCTTGTGTCATCGGCATCGTCGGGACTCCGTTCGGCTGGGCCGGACTCGCGCCGCGCGAGTCGCCCCGGGATCGCAGCGATCGGATCGCGTCTGAGTGCGGCGTGCCGGTCGTGAGCGCCGTTGCGGGGATGCTTGGCTGGCTCGACGACCTGGGAGTGAGTGCGGTTGCGCTCGCTGCGCCGTACTACGACGCCGAGTGGTGCGATCGCTGGGCGAAATTTGTGGCAGACGCTGGGTACGGCGTCACCAGTTGCGTGTCGATGGCAGATGTTGGAATCGCCGAACCTTTGAGCGCCGCCGATGAGACGCACTGGGCACCCACACCCGAGCAAATCGAGCGCACGGTGATTGGCGCATTGTGCGCTGGTGACGCAGATGCCGTGATGATGAGCGGAGCAGGTGCGCGCACGCTCGGCTGTCTGGATCGCCTTCGAGCGGCCACAGGTCGGCCGGTCGTGACCTCGGACCTGGGTCTGTACCGCGCGGTGTGCCAAGAGCTGGGTATCGCCGACGATGTTGGCATCTGGCATGACTCACCGGAACACTTGTGAGCGTCTCGCCGACCGACCGGCTCTACGCCATCGTCGAACAGGGTTTGTGCATCGGGTGCGGCCTGTGTCAGTCGGTCGCTGGACCCAATGTGGTGCGCGTCGTTCCAGCGGAATCCGGCTACCAGTATCCCGTTGTCGTCGGCGGCCTGGAGCACTCTGTGGTCGACACGATCTACGACGTGTGTCCGGGAACCCGTGTCAACGGACCGACGAACGAGTCGACAGCGAAATTGAACATCGACAAGGTCTGGGGTCGATGGAGTCGGATGGTGCGTGCGTGGGCGTCCGACCCTGAGGTCCGCTTCGAAGGGTCGACCGGTGGAGTGCTCACCGCACTCGGTCAGTATCTGCTCCGCACTGAACGCGTCGACTTCATCTTGCACGTGAAGCCCTCATCGACCGAGCCGACCTTCGGTGAGCCCGCCCTCAGCTTCACCGAAGCCGACGTTTTCAACTCCGGAGGGTCACGGTATGGACCAGCCGCGCCACTTCTCAACATCACCGACGTCCTGGATCGCGGACAGAACTTCGCCGTGATCGCCAAGCCGTGCGACATCGGAGCGGTTCGCAACTGGGCGCGACATGACGCTCGAGTCGACGAACTCGTCCGGTACTGGCTCACGATGGTGTGCGGCGGATACGGACCGCCGGCCTTCACCGATGAGTTCCTCGATCGCATCGGTATCGAGCGACGGGAGCTCACCGCATTTCGCTACCGCGGGCGTGGGTGTCCAGGACCCACGCGAGCAGAAACGGTCGAACGGGTGGAGGAACGGCACTACCTCGACTTCTGGGGCGACGACGAAAGCCAATGGTCGTTGCCCTGGCGCTGCAAGATCTGCCCCGACGGCATCGGCGAGAGTGCCGATATCGCGGCCGCCGACACCTGGCCCGGCGGTTCACCGACGCGCGACGACACCGTCGACGACCCAGGCACGAACGCCATCATCGCTCGCACCGGAGCGGGTCGCGAGCTCCTCGATGCCGCCGAACGCGATGGAGCGATCACCATCGAGTGCGACATCGCCCCCGATGACATGAGCACGTATCAGCCACATCAGATGCGCAAGAAGTACGCGGTCGCCCCTCGACTCGAGGGCATCGCCGACCACGGGCGGATCGTTCCCGACTTCAGAGGGCTGCGGCTCGACGAGCTCGCCGCCGAGATGCCGGTTCACGTCAACGAACGCCAACGCGAGGGTGCACGACAACGCATAGCGCAGGGCAAAGCCTCCGAAACGCCTCACGACTCACCTCGAGACTGACCCCTCGTCCATCGAACAGGATACGAGGCACAGTTCTCGATGCACCGCGGTCATACGCCTTCATACCTCGGGTCGCCGCTGGCCGCGTTCGTGGGTCGACCGCCCGAACTGACCCGGTACCGCACACCGATCGCGGTCTGTACCTCACCGGTGCGGGCACATTCCCCGGTGCCGGGATCTTCGGTGCGGCCGGTCGCAATACGGCCGATGTCGTCATGCGGCAGTTCGGCTGAGTTTGCTCTGGTCGACTTCTCCGGAGAAGCGGGCATCAACTATGATTATTGAGGGTCACTCAAAATTGTTGTGGCTCATAAACTTTATTGCGGTTCAACGACGTCCAGCGAGGTGCTTGCACTATGACCGATCATCTGTTCCAGAAGGACTTCATATCGACCCAGGATTGGTCGGTCGAGGACCTCAGAACCGCTATCGACGTTGCGGTTCGCCTCAAAGCGGATCGCCGGGCCGGAACGGTCCACGACCATATCCTGCGTGCCAAGACCCTCTACATGCTGTTCTTCGAGGAGAGCACCCGAACCCGTAACTCGTTCGAGACCGGGATGACGCAGTTGGGTGGGCACTCGGTGTATCTCACCCCGGCGGCGACACAGATCGGCCACGGTGAAAATGCACAGGACACCGGTCGGGTCTTGAGTAGCTACGGCGAGGGCATCGCCATTCGCGACTGCCGGACAGGGATCGGCCAGCGGTACCTGTACGAGATGGCTGATCACGCCGATGTACCGATCTTCAGCATGCAAGAAGACGTCGACCATCCGTGTCAGGCAATGGCGGACCTTATGACATTGGTCGAGCGGTTCGGTGCCGACCTCAGCGGTCGCAAGTTCGTGATCTCGTGGACCCATGCCCCCAAGTACGTCCGCCCACTCAGTGTGCCCCAGTCACTCGTGACGCTGATGCCACGATTCGGGATGGACGTCACCCTCGCCTATCCCGAGGGATACCACCTGATGCCCGACGTCATGGACACCGCTCGGGCCAACGCTGCCGAGGCGGGCGTCAACTTCACCGAGACCCACGATATGGATGAGGCCTTCGAGGGGGCCGACTTCCTCTACCCGAAGTCGTGGGGCCCGATCATGGTCACCGAGGAACAAGACGACGTGGAGGCGATGGCCGCCCAGCACACCGACTGGCGGGCAACGACCGAACGGATGTCCACGGCCAGCGACGACGCGGTGTACATGCACTGCATGCCTGTCGACCGCGGGCACGAAGCCGACGACGAGGTCATCGATGGGCCGCAATCGGTGATCTACCAGCAAGCCGAGAACCGGCTTCACATTCAAAAGGCCCTGATGGCACTCACGATGGGTGGTGACCTCTGAGATGGATGACCAAGTGCGCCTCGACGTCCCCGCCCACCTGGCCGACGGCGCCGACCGGGTCAAGGCCGCCGCTCCGGCTCTGGCCGACGCCCAAATAGAATTCCTCTCCGACATCATCCGACATCGGACCTACACCGGCGAGGAGGGACCGGCGGTCGAGCGCACCCTGGAGGAGATGCGGTCGAGCGGATTCGACGATGTCCGTCCGGCGAGCGCTGGCGACGCGCTCGGCGTCGTCGGGAGTGGGCGGTACCAACTCCTGTACGACGCCCACCTCGACCACAACCGGATCTCCGATGAGTCGGAGTGGCCGTATCCGCCGCTCGAGCCCACGGTCGCCGATGGCAAGCTGTACGGGCTCGGGGCGTCGGACTGCAAAGCGGGCGTCGCCACGATCGTGTATGGCGCCCGTCTGGCCGCCCAGCTCGGCCTGACCGGTGACTGCACCATCACCGTGCAGGGTGCAACGCTCGAAGAGGACGCCGAGGGTTTCGCGATGCGAAATCTGATGGAGGTTGACGGCTTCCCGAGACCCGACGCCGTCCTGTTGGCCGAGGCCTCCGACCTCACGCTCCGCCGCGGCCATCGTGGCCGCTGCGAGGTTCGAGTGAAGGTGCGCGGTCAATCGGTCCACGCCAGCACGCCCGAGTTGGGTGACAACGCGATCTTGAAGATGCGGCCGATCCTCGACGCCATCGACGCAATGACGCCGACTCTGCCGACCGACGACATCCTCGGTCAGGGCACTCAAGCGATCACCCTGATCGAAGGGCCAAACACGCCCAACAGCGTCCCGTCGTGGTGCGAGGCCACGATCGACCGGCGGCTCACGCCCGGTGAGACTCCCGAGAGCGTTCTGGCCGAGATCGATGCCGCGGTCGCGCCGCTGGGCGGCGAGGCCAGGGTGCCGATTCAAGCGGTGACGAGCTGGACCGGCCTCGACCTGAGTGGTCCTGCGTTCTATCCGGGCTGGCTGCTCGACGCAGACGACCTCCTCATCACGGCCGGCCAGCTGACGTGCGCCGCACTCTGGGGCGAGGCCCCGCCGGTCGACATCTGGACATTCAGTTCAAACGGCACCTATTCGGCAGGGGTGGCCGGCATCCCGACCTTGGGGTTCGGTCCGATGGAGCAACAGTACGTTCACACCGCGCTCGACCAGATCGATCTGGTCAAGCTGCTCAAGGGTGTCATGTTCTACGCCCTGTTTCCCGCCGCCTATGCCCACGTTCGCTCGGGTTGACCGTCGGCGACTGCGTCACCGCGCCAGATCAGCCCCAGCGTTGAAGGGATTCGATGCTCCTGAGGGTGTCGACCGGCGTCAAGCGACCGATCGGCCCGGTCGCGTACACGGCGTGAGCGACCGTGCCGTCAGGGCGCAGCACGAAACCGGTGGCATGCAGGAAACCGGGATCAGGCTCGATGATCGCCCCAGTGAGTTCATGGACCCGTTCGGTATCGGCGCTGTGGAGCACGGGATAGCCGCCGAGGCGGAGCCCGTCCACCATGCTCTGTGTCGTGTCACGATCGTCAGCGGAGAGCGCCACGATTTTGGTGTCGTGTTCGTCGAGCAGGGGAACGACCGCGTTGAAGTCAGCCAACTGCTGACGGCAGTACATTCACCAATGTCCTCGGGAGAACAACACGACGCCCCAGGATCCGTCGAACAGATCAGGGATCGTGACCGAAGTGTCATCGAGGCTCAAGGCGGTCAGCTGCGGGAACTGATCGCCGGCATCGAGTCGCGTTTTCTGTGTTATCGACATGTGAGAGATCTCGGTCTGCGCCTTCGCTGTGTGCCAGCTACAGCTAGTATATACCAATCAAACTTTGCACGTAGCAAACCGACGCCTGTGTTCGAGCCCACGATTGGAACACCACATGGCAACGACATCGCGGAGGCTGTGGGATTCCTCGCCTCGCCTGCCGCCGATTACATCAGTGGTATCGCGTTACCGGTCGATGGCGGCTATCTCGGACGCTGGCCTTCAGACAGGGGGAGTTAAATGGAACATCAAGCGACCAGCGTGAACCCACTCGTACGGCGCATCTCGAGGCTCGCCGGTCCGCCACTGTTCGTGCTCGTGATCGCCGGATGGTGGCTCGTGGCCGAGACCGTCTACGGCGACCGAAGCTTCCTCTTGCCACCACCACAGGACGTGTGGACCGCCGCCAAGGACAACTTCTCGTCGATCTTCGAGGCCACCCGAATCACATTCGTGGAGGCGGCGGGCGGGTTTGTCGCCGCGATCCTCGTCGGTCTGACGATCGCGGTGGTCATGAGCAGAGCGAAGTCGCTGGAGCGAGCGCTCTATCCATACGTCGTCCTGCTCCAGACCGTGCCGATCATCGCTGTGGCGTCGATCATCGTCTTGTGGTTCGGACGAGCAGCGGTCGATCATGATCATCAGCTTCGTGATCTCGCTGTTCCCGATCGTCAACAACTCGCTGCTCGGCCTGATTTCGACCGACCGCTCGCTCGTCGACCTGTTCCGCCTGCACCGGGTCGGATTGGCGACCGAGTTCTGGCGACTCAGGCTTCCCGCCGCGGCGCCGTACATCATTGCCGGGCTCAAGATCTCAGCTGGGCTGTCCGTGATCGGCGCGATCGTAGGGGAGTTCATCATCGGGGCTAGTGGCAGCGAGGGCGGACTGGGCGTCAAAATCATCTTCGCCCAGGCACGGTTGCAGACCGACCTGCTGTTTTCCCTCGTGGCGGCGGCCACCACGCTCGGCTTCTTCTTCTTCTCCGTCGTCAGCTGGGTCGGGCACCTGTTCTTGCGGACATGGCACGAGTCCGCCAGTGACTGACACGGCACCAGGAGCTTTGAACCGATGACATCGACCAACAGATTCGAACGTGACCTCGAGCCGCTGGGCGGGCTCGTCGCTGCGGTCACCGGGTCCGCCAAGGGAATCGAAGCAACCATCGCCGAGACCCTCCATCGAGCCGGCGCCTCGGTGGCGCTGATCGATCAGAACGACTCGTTCGACCTCTCGCGGTTCGAAGACGATCCGGACCGCACCGTCACCACCTGGGTTGCGGACCTCATGGTTGAGGACGACGTCACCGGTGCCTTCGGTGGGATCATCGACCACCACGGCCGGATCGACATCCTGGTCAACAACGCCGGCGTGGCGCTCGGGCTGGAACGGAAGCCGTTCTGGGAGCTGACCACCGAGGAGTGGGACTTCGCGATGGCGGTCAATGCCCGGTCTGCCTTCTTCTGCGGTCGATCCGCCGTGCCGGCCATGATGAACTCGGCGAACGGGCGGATCGTGAACATCGCCTCTGACGCCGTGGCATCCGGTGTCCCCAACTGGATCCACTATGTGGCATCGAAGGCGGCTGTGGTCGGGATCACGCGGGCGATGGCAGCCGATCTCGGGTCCAGTCGCATCACGGTGAATGTGATCGCACCAGGTCTGACCAGCACGGCCAACGTCGCCAGCCGGCTCTCGAGGAGTACCGGCTCGAGATCGCATCAGCCCAGATGGTTCCGGATCCGGTACTCGAAGATGACATCGCCTCGACGGTGCTCTACCTGTGCAGTCCGGCCGCCCGCTTGGTCACCGGTCAAACGATCATGGTCAACGGTGGTCGGACCATCGCCGGACTGTAACGACCCCGATTCCCACAGAGACCGATCGGCGATTCCGCTCGCCGGGCCCCTCGATTGCGTAGGTGCGGGATCGCTCGGGTGATCATCGCTCTCCGATAGATTTCCGTGAGCAGAGGTTTCGTATACCGACCAAGAGTTGAGGAGGCAAATCGGCATGAGCGTGGGCACAGCACTGCGAAAGCGACGCAATGAGGTCGGCATGACGTTACGCGAACTCGCCGAGCAGTCCGAGCTGACCAGCGGCTACCTCTCACAGGTCGAGAACGACTTGGTGTCGCCCTCGCTCAAGTCGCTCGGTCGCCTCGCCGAGGCGCTGCGGATCCCGATGTTCCATCTCTTGAGTTCGTCGCTCGGCAATCCCGTTGTACGCGCCGAGGAGCGAACGTCGGTCCGGTGGATGGACACCGGCGTCGAGGTGCTGCTGCTGACTCCCTACCGTGATTGGCAGATGCTGCCATTCCACCGCACGATGGCACCCGGCGAGGCCACGAAGGCGGTGCGTTTGGAGCGTGCGAGAGAAGAGTGGTACTTCGTACTGTCGGGCACGATCGAGGTCACGCTCACCGACGACGAGCACTACGTGTTGTGCCAGGGTGACTCGATCCACATCGAGAGCAGCCGGCTCGCCGGAATCTCGAATCCGAGCGACGACACGTCCGAGTTCATCTCGATGATGACGCCGCCTCAGCTGTAACGGCCGCAGACCGGGCGGTCAGAAGGATGGGGGCGTGACCGCCACCATCAAGACGAGCGGCTCGTCGTTGACCGACATGATCGAGACCAAGGCCATCCCGTCGCAGGTGACGCTGTCGCCGGCATTCAGGGTGTAGCTGTCGGCGCCGAACTCGATCTTCATCGTTCCGCTCAAGACGTGCAGGCACTCTTCGGTCGGCGTGGAGAGCCGGCGCACGAGATTGATATTCGGCATCTCGACTCGAACGATGAACATCTCGATCGATCGTGCTGTCCCGGCCGAGAGCAGTTCGTACACGACGGGCGCCTCGGGCATTTGGATCGTGACGCGCTCACCCGATCGAACGACGGGTTGGCCGACGTCGAACTCGACGAGCAGTTGGAAGACCGGTACCTCGAACACTTGAGCCAGTTGGCGCAACGACGCCAACGATGGGCTGCACAACCCTCGCTCGACCTGGCTCAGGAAACTCGCGGTGACGTCGACCTCGCTGGCGAGCGCCCTCAGTGACAGCCCCCGCGCCTGACGCAACGAACGAAGCTGCTTCCCCAACGCAAGCGCGTCCTGATCGTTGCCGGAAACACTCACGTCGCACGGCTCCGGGTGGGCGCCGACACCCTCCGCGTCGCCGTTCGGGAAGCCCGGGACAGTCTGACAACACTGTGCAATGTCACTGTACGGACTCTAGATGTTCGATCGCCACCAGACTCGGACCACGGAACAGATCTGGACAGCATCGACCGAGAGTGTGCCCGATCGGTGACGAACATGTATGGATAGCAAGCGAAATTGGCTATACATAAACATAGCTAGTAACATCTACGATGTACGAGAAGGGAAGTGACGATGAATACCGAAACGCTCACCGGGTTGTATCGCGATATGTGGTTGATCCGTGCATTCGAAGAGGGCCTCGAGGCCCAGTTCGAGCTCGGCTATGTACCGGGGATGCTCCACACCGGGCTCGGTCAAGAGGCGACACAGGCGGCGCTCGCCAGCCAGCTGGAGGCAACCGACTGCTTCTTCCCCGACCACCGCTGCCATGGCATCAACGCCTTGGCCCAGCAACGCCACGCCGGCAACGGTGAACGCATCATGGCCGAGCTGTTCGGGCGCGCCACGGGCGTCTGCTCGGGCAAGGGCGGCAGCCTACACTCCGCTGACCCGACCGTCGGCAACTTCGGTGACAACGCCGTCGAGGGTTCCTATCTGGTGACGGTGCTGGGCGTCGCCCTGGCCTACAAGCTCAGGAGCCAACCCAGGGTCGCCTGCGCAATCCTCGGTGACGGCACGGTTGGCCGGGGCGAATTCCACGAGAGCCTCAACATGGCCGCAATCTGGGATCTGCCTGTGTTGTACGCCTGTGTCAACAACGGCTACGCGATCTCCCTGCCGGTCGAGACAGGCCTGGCGTCGGGCGACATCGTCGATCTGGCCCGTGGCTACGGGTTTCCGTGCGAGATCGTCGACGGCAACGAGATCATCGAGGCAACCGAGAAGATCGCCACGGCAATCGAGCACATCCGGGCTGGCAAGGGCCCCTATTTCTTGGAGTTCAAGACCTGGCGGTGGCAGGGCGTCTTCAGCGGCGAGTTCCGCTCCGACGAGGAGGTCAAATACTGGAAGGTCGACCACGACCCGATCCTGATGGCCCGCGACGAACTGCTCCGGCGGGGCTGCAGCGAAGATGAGCTGCATGCCATCGAGACCTCCGAGCGTCAGCGCATCGACGAGTGGATCGCGTTCGCCGTCGAGAGTCCATCACCAGACGTGAGCAAGGCGACGGCGAACGTGTACACCGGATGGGAGGTGGCTTCGTCATGACCGAGAAGAAACTTCGCAAGGCCAGCTTTGTCAAGGCGCTCAACGGAGCGCTCGATCTCGCCATGGATCGTTACCCTGAGATGTTCCTGATCGGTGAATCGATCGGCGAACTCGGCGGCGACTTCGGTGTCACCCGCAAACTCTGGGAGAAGTACGGCGGAGAACGTGTTCGCGACACCCCGCTGTCGGAGGCGGCGATCATCGGAACCTGCGTCGGGTCTGCGATGGTTGGTATGCGCCCCGTCGCCGAGATCATGTTCGCCGACTTCCTCGGCGAGTGTTACGACCAGATCGTCAACAACGCCGCCAAGCTGCACTACATGTTCGACGGCCAGTTCACTGCACCATTGGTGATCCGCACAGCCTGCGGAGCCGGCTTCGGCGGAGGGCCGCATCACTCACAAAGTGTCGAAGGTTGGTTTCTCAACATACCTGGCATCGTGATCGTGGCGCCGTCGAACCCGGCCGACGCAAAGGGGCTGCTGCTGGCGTCGATCGAATCAGACGACCCGGTGCTGTTCCTGGAGCACAAGGCGTTGTACCGCTCACGCGGCGAAGTTCCCACCGACTATTACACGACCCCGCTCGGGAAGGCCGCGATCGCCAGGGAAGGCACCGACGTGACCGTCGTGGCCACGATGAGGATGGTCCCGATGGCGCTCGAGGCTGCAGAGAGCCTCGCCGAGCAGGGGATCTCTGCAGAGGTCATCGACCTTCGCACGATTCGCCCGTACGACGCCGAGACGATCCTCGAATCGGTTGACAAGACCGGCCGCGCCGTCGTCGCCAACGAGGCGCCCAAGATCGGTGGACTCGGGGCCGAACTCAGCGCCCGGATCCACGAAGAGTGTTTCGACCGGCTCCGCTGTCCGGTCGGTCGCGTCGATGCGCTCGACGCCCCGATCCCGTTCTCGGTGCCGCTCGAAGAAGCAAACCTTCCGGATACCAACGATGTTCGTGAAGCCATACAAGATGTGATGAAAGCCTGAGGATTGATCCGATGAGTGTCGAGCTTGCCCTGCCGAAGTGGGGACTCACCATGGAAGACGCAACCGTTGTGGCATGGCATGTCGAAGTAGGCGACGAGGTCACCGCCGGTCAGGTGGTCGCCGAGGTCGAGACCGAAAAGGTCGAGAACGAACTGGAGGCGCCCTGCGACGGCATAATCGCCAAGATCCTCGTCGAGGAGGACGAGACCGTCG
>Ga0255047_10000618_pt1 | contig 28755 bp, 22 predicted proteins | sample JV7_2_1_MG_FD_183640 | JGI IMG/M metagenome (GOLD analysis project Ga0255047, IMG submission 183640) | Seawater microbial communities from Jervis Inlet, British Columbia, Canada - JV7_2_1 | ecosystem: Environmental > Aquatic > Marine > Inlet | place: Canada: British Columbia | collected 2016-10-06
ACCGTGGGCATTTAGGCCTCTACGGCAGCTGTTTCGCTGCTCTTCACATCTTCTTTCGTGCTATGAACCGGGTTGATCACCTGTTCATTGCTCGTTGCATCGTTCGCTTGCACGCTGTCCGCTTGCGCCTCGTCCGCTTGCGCGCTGCTCGCCTGCGCGGCGTCCTCCTGCACGGCTTCAGGGGAGCCTTCCGTGGAATCCTCCTTTTGGGTCGACGCGCGCAACAATGTCGATATATCTCCCAGTTTTTCAATGATCTGCTCTTGGTTCTTGGTAAGCGCTGCGAGTATGGCTAAGACAGGGGCGTCAGGAGCGGGGCGGTCCTGTTTTTTCAATTTTGAAAGCAATGGATCGTGGCTAGGAGCTGCAGGCGCGGACGGTGCGCGTACAGGCATCGCATGGGCAGCGCTCATCGGGTGCGGACGGTGCGCACGTGCCTCGGGGTCTCCGTAGAAAGTCACACGTTTCTGCTTAGGGGCTGCGACATCCATTGGGCCGAGCACCACATTGCTACGCTGGTGAATCTTGATGCCGTCGCTGGACGGTTTGTTGCCTTCCTTTAACCAGCTTGCCGCTGAGTCTTTGTCGTAGCCCCCCATTATTCTGTTGAGCTCTGATGCTCTCTCATGAAGGGTCATATCGACGTTCCTCGAGGCAGGCTGCGGGGCGGTTGCTTTGAAGTCCATCTCAGGAGGCCTTTCCTGATGTATCATCCGACTAAAATCTTGCTGGTGTTTCTCCAACAGCGCATCGAACTTAGTCGCAGGATCGCGCAAGGATGTGAATCCCGCGGGATGGGACAGGGGGTCGTGCCTTGTCTGTTGCGGAGGCATGCTTAGTCTCGGACGCGCATGAAACGCGTGAGACTGGCTGGCGTGCCGCGGGGCCGATGGAGTCGCATAGGCAGGTGGGTTCTCGTACGTGGGATCGGAATATCGTGGAGCGGATGGCGGGCGTGTCCGGCGCGGGGGAGGAGCGGCGGCGCCGCGGTTGGTGGGGTACGGCCATGCCTGGGGCACGTCTGGAGGAGTGCTGTACGTGGGCGGCGAACCATAGGCCCCGGGTCCATATCGGGACAGTTCCCGCACGACCTCTTTATTTTGGTCCACCAGCGAAGCGTATCCCGCGCGACTCCCGTCTACTCGTGAAATTGCGTCAATAAAACGCGACTGAAAGGTGTCGATGTCCGTGTTCTTTAGCGGGTGTCCGTCAAACAGTTGCCACAGCATTCGCTTATTTTCTTCTGAGGTCAGAGACATATAGAAAATAAACTAGGTCGTTTTTAGGTCATGATTGAAATATATCTTTCGCAAATGTTTCATGTACTTGTCGCTGATCTTGTTATTCTGAAAGAACGAAAAAGGAATGTCCAGCAACATTCTAGTTATAAAAAATAAACAATACATCCCGCATTCGCTTTCGCTGTACTGGTGTCTTCGCTTGTTCTCTTCGAAGCTATAGCGCTGTCCAAATCGCTGTGATTGTTCCTGTACCGTTTTAACGAATTTCATGATGCGCCTAGGTATTTTCTCTCCGTAACTATCAAAATAGTAAATGCGCATACCCTTAAGGTCGACATACAGAGCCACCCAGTGAGATCCTCCCTTGTAGTGAGGGTCCAAGTTGAATATTACACCTATCTTATTTTTTCCTCGTTTCTTGTATCGTTTGAGCGAGAATTTGCACAATTCTTCCCATACGCACTCATCAAACATTTTATGTTGATCATAGTCAATCGGCGACGGGCCGATAAATTCAAAGCATTTGAAAGCTTTTTCCCATTGTCGCATTACCGTCTGTATGTCCACTGATGTGAGCCATTCTGTTGGTTTCTTTCGCCATAAATTCGGGGCCTTGGGTGCGAAATTGTCGAGGAGTTGGCTATAGTCGACATCGTGCTTTATACACTGGTGTCTGAGCCAGCATGCCTCGCTGTTACACGTGTCCGCCATAAAACTACGCAACTTGTCCCAGATACCCTTGGGGTCATTAGTGTCGATGGTGCTGTCTGGATGGCGTACGTTCCATACGGCTTTTAGTTTGTGCAGCGAATCTGCGGTGTAGCATGTGAATTTCAACAGCTCATCGTTGTTCTTGGGGGCGCAATTGAGAGCTTTAAATGTTCTATTTTTGACCGTCTTTCTTCGCTTTTTTGTGCCGCGTTTTTTCCGGCTGGGCATATATATATATATACAACACTAATTTTCACAGCGAGAAACCTGATGTGTCTCGTCTATAGCGAAACGCTTATCCATCGCGCCGATAAGGTCTGCAAATGCTTGGGTATTGAGCGAATGTTTGTGTAGAAGCGTTATGAACTTCAGTCTAGCTGCCGCGTATTTTATCTGAGCGTTCTTTATTCCGTTCAAGTGGACGTAGTTCGTCGATGTCTTGTCTTCGTCTATGTCCTTGAAATCATCAAGCAACTGAAACATCATTCCAAAATGCATCCCCATGTCCCGAAAATCGCTGATATGGCTCGCATGTCCTCCGTAGACCGCTCCGACCACGAAGGAAAATGAAAAAAGAGAGCAAGTTTTGTACTTGATGATATTCTCATCCACATTTCCGCTCAATTTCGTATTGAATAGCTCTTCCGCACTGCCCTGCAGATCCAGAAGCTGCCCCATAACGAGATTTTTCCCTAAAAGACCACACCACTCTTGAAGCAGTTTGTCTTGTAGATTGTACAATGTCTCGTATTTATCGTGGGAATCAGATATAGGAGATTCTTTGAGGGAACGGGATAAGAATCTTAAGGATTCGGAAACGATGTAGAATGCCGAGAGAATCGCTTCATGCTTTCCAAAAGCTTTGAAAGCGGATGGTTTGCCGCGGCGCATTGCGTCGTCATCCATGCACGGCAGGTCGTCGACTATCAGCGACGCGGCATGTATGAGCTCCACGCAGACTATGGGCTCCCATAACACAGGCACAGAATGGGTCAGTGTTTCAATGATATGTTTAACAATAAATCCACGGATGCACTTCCCATCTGCGACAGCGTATCGAATCATGCGGGATAGTCGGCTTTTATCGAGCGTTGCGAAGTACTTTTCTAAATACGGTGCAATTTCGGCTTGAAACATCTATAGTAAAGGACGTGAAATTTTAAGTGTCCTGAACGCTAAACTAGTCCACTGTCTCGGTTTAAAATGTACACAAGTACTAATGTACACAGCTTCTATAGCCTTTCTATTTGGCGCACTGACCAATCTCATCGACGACACAGTGGATATGGGTATCTTCCCTGCACTTCGATTGCCGCTCCAAGTTCTCGGTCTTATTTTCGCTGTCTACCTTCTCTATTTCAACAAACCACTCGCACCAATCGCTGGCTTGACATTCGGACTAGGAGGCATAATCGCGGCTATTTTCGCTCCTGATGCCGTTTCGGCTCCCATATGGAAAGCAATCATTGCGGTCTCGGTACCATCCTTCGTCTATCATGTATCCACTATCCACACGTACATCACTCAATTGGAAGACAAGAGTGTTCGGAGCTTAGTATATTTTGTTATACCTATCCTCGTAATTGCGACGATATTTTCTATCGTCGAGGATCGGCTAGTCCCAGGGGAATACAGTTCTGCGAAGCTAATTGATAAATCTCTCCAAACAGGTGTAATGACTGTGTTCCTACTATCGCTCGACTCTCTAGCTGACGCCGCGGGCCTCGACGCAGCGCAAAAGAATGCGATGATGTGGCTGGCCGCGGGCTGGTTGGGCTACGTGGCCTGCAATGTGCTAACACTTCTGTACTGGCGTTACATGCACGAAGAGCCAGCGAAGGCACCAGAAAAAGTCAACAAATCTCGTCGAAGAAGAGATAGTACGGAGAGAATAAACGTGTCTCCTAAGATCCGAAAATCGGCGATTACCGATCAATAGTACCCTTCGTTCTGAATTTACTATTCTTCAAGTCGAAGACGCGATTTTTCGGTAGAATAATCTTTCGTTCCGTCTTCACTTTATTAGATTTTAGTTTAATGTGGTCAGTTATCTTCGGATTCTGAGGCGTTTTTTTTTTCATCATTACTTCGTTACTATCATTAATATCGAAGTTAGCGGTTATTTTAGGCTTGTCTGGTTTGAGTTGCTCGTAATCTCTCTGAATAATATCGGATTTATCGATGAATTTAAAGTGCTCGACGCAGACCCGTGCATAATTTTCGAAGGCCCTATCAAGCTTCGGTACCACTTGTTTTCCTCTCAAGTATTCTTTTGTTTGTTGAAAAATCCGTCGTCTATAGAAGTTTACGTCCTTGGTGAGGCTGTAAGGAGCAGCGACATTTTTTTTGCCCAGTTTCACCATCTCTAAAGGATTCGTCAAATACTGCAGATCTATTGTGTTCAGCGATACGTCCATATAAACCTTCATACGAAATTTATAGGGGCTTTTCTCACGACTGGCTGTCCTCGCCTAGGCCACGTATTTGTACTCTGGTAAAGTTATTGAACAGTTTGTGGCCTATGCCGCAAGTATTGGGATTAAACGGTGCAAATGTGGTCTTAGTGAATAGGTAAGGGTTGGTCATTTTAACCTGACGGGTGGTTTTGGAAAGGTACCTGTTGTCGAACATATCACTGCTTGTGCCTGGAATGTATTTAGCTTGCGGGCACGTCTGTAACGGGAAAATGATATTCTGAAGTTTTGATTCGTTGTCGACATTTTTCTGGAACCCAGAGAAGGGCAGGGATGTTCCCGGAGAAAACATTACTCTTGGGTTGAAGACTGGGCGCCTCTCTCTCGGAACGGTAGGTTGCGTACGGCAGTCGAGGGCAGGGAACAGAACGAAACGGGTGTCGACCGGTCTAGGATCGTAGTTCATCTGCAGAGGTACATTGGGCACATTTCTCTCGAACATCCTGTTGCTAAGTTGAGTCGTTCTGTTTTGATTACAGTAAAAAACACCATTTACGACGCCATTCATTATATACTGTACTAGATAAAATATTGATAAAATTACCTAAAGCTATTACGCACTCTTCTAACTAAATGTGCGGGATCATAGTTTTAATTGGTGACGACGACGGTGTGCTCGACGCGCAACCCACGCGCACGAAGATGGCTGCAGGTCACCGAAGAGGTCCAGAGCAAAGCGACTACTCAAAAGTGCACGACAATATCGTGATGGGATTTCATCGGCTGGCGATCAATGGATTTGAGGACGATACGGCGATGCAGCCGCTCGAACTTGATCAATGTGTGCTTGTCTGCAATGGTGAGATATATAACTGGAGAGAATTGTACGCAGCCGTTGGAATCACGCCGAAAACAGGATCGGACTGCGAAGTCATACTCCACCTGTACCAGAAGTTCGGCATCGAGTACACGCTACAGTTGATCGAAGGCGTGTATGCTTTTGTTTTATTGGATAAATCCTCGGAAGCGCTCTTCATCGCCCGGGATACATTCGGCGTGCGTCCGTTGTTTATCTCGTATCCTGCTGATGGTTCTTTGAGGTGCATCATCGCGTCCGAGATGAAGTCCATCGTGGAGTTTCCTTCCACTGCTGGCTGCATCGCGCAGCTGGAGCCTGGTACTTTTCTTAGTATAGACTGCAAGTCAGGTGACGGCATGAGCACCGTGTATTCGGCGGCAAACAGTGTCGTGAACAAGACCATTGGCACTGAGGGCGAGGCTTGTGAGACTATTCGCAAGGCTCTAATCGATTCCATCGGTAAACGCGCGACTAACACGGACAGACCAATTGCCTGTTTATTGTCTGGTGGTCTAGATAGCAGTCTGGTGTCTGCCTTGGTAGCTAAGGAGTATGGTGCAGACAAGTTACACACATGGAGCATTGGTCTAAAAGGGTCAGAGGATTTGCGATACGCGAAGTTGGTAGCTGACCACATCGGGTCGCAGCACCACAGTATTGAGCTCTCGGAGTCAGAATTTCTTGGTGCCATTGACGAAGTTATCTTTGCTATCGAAAGCTATGATACTACAACAGTCCGCGCCAGTGTAGGAAATTGGCTGGTCTCCAAATATATAAAGGAACAGAGTGACGCTAAGGTTATTTTTAACGGCGACGGCTCTGACGAGGTGTGCGGCGGTTACTTGTACTTCCACTGCGCTCCCAATGAGTACGAGTTTGACAAGGAATGTAGAAGGCTATTAAGGGACATTCATCTTTTTGATGTGTTGCGATCCGACCGTTCTATCTCCTATCATGGGCTGGAGGCGCGCACACCGTTCCTTGACCGCAACTTCGTTCAAGCGTATCTTTCGATTCCGCCTGCGCTCCGTTTTCATGGAAAGGAAGGAAATTGCGAGAAGTATCTGCTTCGCAAAGCGTTCGCCGACTTTGATCTTCTGCCTAACAAGGTGCTGTGGCGGACTAAGGAGGCATTCAGCGATGGCGTAAGTAAAGTAAGCCGTTCTTGGTTCACGATCATTCAGGAATACGCTTTGGAGAAAATTAAAGATATGGGGTTCGCGGAATCGAATCCAGCTAAGGCGGAGGAAATATACTACCGTGCTGTCTTCGAGCGCTATTTTAACGGCAACGCTGGCGTCATTCCGTACAAATGGATGCCGCGTTTCGTGGAAGCTTCTGACGCGAGCGCGCGCACGCTCGCCATCTACGAGAAATGTAGCCACGCAGAATAAAAATATGAGGTATTATATATACGCAATGGTCAGGTACTATGGACGTGCTAAAGAACGAACAGCAGCAGTCAATACAACTCAACTGGGACTGAAATTAGCAGGATGTCCCTCGAGCGTGGGCAGAAAAGGAACGCTTACTCGCGTTATACAGCGGCGCGTGAACTGCGTGCTGAAAGTATGCGGATGGCGCCCCGTGCACGGAGTGACTGGGCGGAAGCCGGGCATCTTTAACTTCCCATCCGAGCCGACGAATGTTTTAGCAAAAGAAGCGTGGTCGGGACCGTTCCCTTGCACGCTCGCGCAGCCTTTTGCGCGCGGAGTAAAAGGAGGTATCGGACACATTTACACTCCGCGGACCAAGTGCGGTTGCACGTGCGTGGCGGACTGCAGCGGGATTGATGATAGATTTTTCCCAGTGGGCACACCCCAGTATGGTCTCCCGCGCTGTGCGGGAGGCGATTGCTGTTTCCTTGTGAACAATGCTCCGCGCTGCCTCACAGATAATAACACCGTCGAGTGTTTCCCAGGCACCAACTGGAGGGACATGGTTTCAACTTATTTCAATCTGCAGATCCAGGCGGAGGCGCTGCCGCCAGTCGACGGCGGCTTCGATAACCGGTGCTGGATTCCGCGCTCAGCTTTTGAAGGAGTTCCCACGCAACTAGCGAAGCTTGATCAGAGACTCGCTGAGGCGCTGGCTGTAGGCGGCCTCGGGCCCCCCTTGCTCAACGGCCTGATAGAGCCGTTAGTCGGCTGGGACTACGTGAACAACGTACAGAACGGCGAAATCGATTGGGCACTTCTCTTCGTGAGAGCTACTAACAGCGATTGCAAAGAAACTGGTCGGGTAGGAATATGGTTGTTAGCAAAAACTGGAAATTCAGACTTCGTTCCTGACTCCGGACCAGGCGAGACACTGACGCTCTATTGGATGACGCCAGTCACTAAGACTCTTACGTTCTTACAACCGCCGCTGGGTGGTCCTAGTGTGTGGGCGGGACCTGTTGATATAACCTTCTCGCAGAGCGGATTAGCATGCTTCCCCGTTCTCCGGTACCACAGCGACGTCAGAGGGGTTCGTACAGCGTTCGCGGGGATGCCCGTGTGCAGTGCGGTGCCTTACACTGGGGATATTGGGCTGGATGACTGCGGATGTCCAGAGATACCGAGCGGGAATCCACCGTCACCAGTCCCAGCGGGGACGCCATCGAGGTTTCAAAACTGGGGAATATATTACCAAGATCAGGCCTATTTCGATTCCAACGGAATGGTTCCGTGGGGACTTCCTGCTTCAATTCTCGCGATCGACGGCTCGGCGGGCGGTGCCTGGCTGGGCTGGATCGATTGGTGTGGCGGCACTTCGGGGGGAGGACCTTCGCCGCCCATCCCGCTTGGCTGGATGAGGCCCCACGAGTGCACCTTTGGTGCCTCCACTATACTTGCAATTATGTTTCCTCAAATCACCACGCCCCCCACAGGCGTCTTCGCGTGGAATTGTCCGGACCCGCCTCCAGGTGGAGGTTTCCTCCCCATCCTGCCCCCATGAAGAAACTTTTAGGACGGTATGAATGGCAATAAAAATGTAATGATATGTTATACACATGGTTAAATACTATGGACGAGCCAAGACAAGAACAGGATCGGTCAATACCACTCAACTGGGACTAAAACTAGCAGGATGTCCCTCGAACGTAGGCAGAAAAGGAACACTAACGCGCGTTGTACAGAAACGCGTGAACTGCGTGCTGAAAGTGTGCGGATGGCGCCCAGTGCACGGAGTGATTGGCCGGAAGCCAGGCATCTTCAACTTCCCGTCGGAACCAAATAATGCTTTAGCGAAAGAGGCGTGGTCGGGGCCGTTCCCCTGCACGCTCGCGCAACCTTTTACGCGCGGAGTAAAAGGAGGCATCGGGCACATTTACACCCCGCGGACCAGGTGCGGATGCACGTGCGTAGCCGACTGTAGCGGAATGGACGATAGATTTTTCCCAGTAGGCACACCTCAGTATGGTATCCCGCGCTGTGCGGGAGGCGAATGCTGTTTTCTCGTGACAAACGCACCGATATGCCGCACGCAAGTTGACCTCCCCCCCAATTTGGGGCCCACGATCGTACATTGTTTTCCAGGCGGCCCGCAGAACGGTCTCCCTGGGGACAGATCGTGGAGGGGTATGGTCCAACTGTTTTTCGACGCAAATACCCAGCCGAATCTTCCCCCAGTTGACGGAGGATTCGAGAACAGGTGCTGGGTGACGCGGCAGGACGTACAAGGCGTGTCGCCTACAGCTGGGCAGACGTTCGATATTGTATTCGCCGCGGCTGTTTCCCCTGTCTCTTTCTCTTTTCTTCAGCCAATCGGTGATTTCCTCAGTGGTCTGCATGAACCGTTGCATGGATTCGATTATACTACACGCCAACCAATCCCAGGAGACAGAATCGATTGGGCCTTCTTGTTTGTCCGTTCGACGGGTAGAGACTGCAAAGAACACGGTGGATTTGGCATCTGGCTTTTGGCTCGCACGGAGAATCAGGACTTCGCGGGCGCCCCGAACGCCTCCGATCCCAACCAACAGTATCCCAATGGAACCACGCTTACATTGTACTGGATCACTACAGTCCAACTCACCATGAGCAACGTGAGCGGAACTGACCCCCTGTCGCCCACCGCTTGGACGGGGCCAGGCGGTTTCGCTAACCCAGACGCGCAGAATATACTAACTGCGTTCCCCGTACTTCGGTATCACGAGCAGCCACTTGGGCAGGTTATGCCGAATGACCTCACGATGATCACCCCGTATGCCGACAGGGTTGGATTGAACGAGTGCGGGTGCCCTGAAATTCTGAGTGGAGATGCCCCGCCGCCGTTTTTCCAATATTGGGGTCTATTTTATCCTAACGCCAACTATGCGACCAGTCCTGGTCTCATCCCGTGGTCCTTACCATCGTCGTATGTCGACATCACGACGCTCCCGCCGTTGCAGTCTGACTCGATCACATGGCAGGACTTCCCCGTCACTACAGGAGCACAGCCTCCGGTTCCAGGCGGTAGTATATGGGCTGCGCCTGATCCGTGTACGTTCGGTGCTAGTACCGATCTAACGTCGCTGGGAAACCTCAATACGAACCCTCCTACAGCCGATCTGCTGGGGATCACCACACCTCCGACTGGCGTGTTCAGATGGTTTTGCCCGGAACCTCCGACAGGACCTTTCGGCATCGGACCACACATCATACCTTAATAATATCTGTCCATAATATATCTAATGGTGAAATACTACGGACGTGCTAAAGAAAGAACGGGATCGGTCAATACAACTCAGCTAGGGCTTAAACTAGCAGCTTTTCAGCGAATGTCCCCAATGCTTTGGTCGCGGTGAAATACAAATATCTAGGAAGACAGATAAGCAGCCAAGTTCTCCCGCTGCGCGCCAAGATCAAAACTCTCTATAAAATCTCTCCTCCATATATACATGGATATAGTTCAAAAGACATACTTCTATGGGAAACTTCTATTTTGGTTCTTGTACATCATAACTCTCCTCGGCGTTTGGGACAAGGCTCCCGAGTATTTGAACGCTGTGGACGAGACATTTAAAGTCGTAATCGCTTTCATTCTAATATACTTTTTCAATCCTCTAGTCAAGACAGAATGTACGGGGTTCCACCGGAAAGTCGTGTTCACATCGGCAATTATGCTCTTGTTTTCATCTTCGCTCAAGAGCATCCTGCAGAATGTTCCCATTCTCAAGAGGATCATCGTCTAGTGCCTTTTTTTCAGTGTTTTGTTCTTCAACTTTTTTTTTTGTTTCTTGCGGCTGGACTTCCCGTCCTTTCGCACGAAACGCTTGATTGTGTTCTCGATGAGTTTCTTATACCGCAGATCAGCCTGATTCACGGACGTTCTGGTCGGGCGGTAGTGACCACCTAACTTCTTGAATATCAAATTCAGCATGCCCGCTGTGAACTGCCCTTTGGGGTTGTTTTGAACGACTGCTTTGCCGAATTGAGATTCTAAGAACTTATCAACCATGACTGGGAAGGGGATGCCGAGAGAATATCTGTTAACGTGAATGTAGCGCACATTTGGAGACCTCAGGGAAGGATGAATCTGGTCGTCAAGAAAAACTATCTGCGTGTTCGCTGGGAGCTTAGCGCATCTGAGCAGATCATGCAAAGTTTTGCTGTGGGTTGTGCGGCAGTTTTCCTTGGTGCCCGGTCGGTATGCGGTTATGATTCTATCAAAGAGCGGGTAATTTACTCGTTTCTCAAGGTAACGTTTGATTAACAACGTCCATGACCTCGGACCCATGTTGTTCGTATATATAATTACTTTAAGGCATTTGTCTTTCTGCTTCGCTTTTTTAAGGAGCGTTAGGATTTGAAAAAGTCCTGGACGAAAAATTTTAGGAAAAATATCGAATAGTCTGTGATAAGCGCCAGCAGTCAAGGTACTTCGCGTTATTGTCTGAAGCCCGAGTGCGAATATGAAGATTTGCTGGAAGTGCCCTATCGTTTCATCTAAATCGAATACGACTGCTTTCGGCACACATTTAGGCATATATATTAAAGAAAGAATTTTATACTGGGCAAGAATGAGCAGCAAACTTAAAAAAAAGAAGGCGCCCATACCGAAAGCTGTTAGAGAGCAGGTATGGATTAAGACATTCGGCAAGACATTTACTCACAAATGCTATATTTCGTGGTGTGAAAATCGTATTGATGTCTTTTCTTTCCATGTCGGACACGATATACCCGAGAGCCGTGGCGGACGTTTAAATATTTCAAACTTGAAGCCGATTTGTGCGCGTTGTAATCTATCCATGAGCAACAATTATACGATCGAGCAGTGGAACGATTTCAACAAACAGACAAAGTGTTGCAGTTGCATTCTATTTTAATCTTTAATTACTGTATAATGGCTGGTAGAAGAACTCGCAGACGCAGACGTCAGGTGCCTTGGGCAGGATGGAGCAAGCTTGCCCCTCGTGGACGCGAAAGAACAAGAATGCTCAGAAAATGCGGCAGAAAATGTTTCTTAGGTCCCAAAAAGAGCTTCCCGATTTGCGCCAAGGGAACCTGCAAGATCAACACAAAGGGCGTGTACGCTGCCTACATAAGAGCTAGACAGTGGGGCAAGCCTCGCAGCAGTTACAGAAGCAGAGGAAAGATGATCACGTACCGCGGCAGACGCGGCACGAGACGCACCTACATGAAGGGCAGCCGTCCGACCCACCGCCGTTCGGTCTACACGCGTGTGGCTCGCCGCGCCAAAGCCATCTTGCGCAGAAGAGGCGCTAAGAGAGGCGGAAGCAAACGCAAAAGATAAGGTATAATAATGCAATTAAAAATAATAAAGATGATAGCATTAAAAATTGTAAAAGTAAATATAGTTGGAGTCAAATGTGTAGATATAACACTTTATTATCAAGACAAAATATAAAAAATAATATATTGGTTGCAAATAATGGAAGAGTCATTGGAATATCTAAAAATTTATATAGATTAAAATAAATATTATATATGTATATGAATTTAACAACAATATCAAAAAAATATGGTACTGATAAAGTTTCTCATGGTTTTACACAATTTTATGATTCTATTTTAAATAAACGTAAAGATAAAATTAAAAATCTATTAGAAATTGGTATATTAAATGGAGCATCATTATTTTCATGGAATGATTATTTTCCAGAAGCAAAAATTTATGGTATTGATAATATAGAAAAAAATATTAAAAATGATAATATTATTACATTTAAAGGAAACCAACAAAATATAAATTTCTTAAATGAAATTATACATAAAACTGGTAATTTCGATATTATAATAGATGATGGAAGTCATAATATGGATCATCAACAAATATCTTTTGGACATTTATTTAAAAATATAAATTCTGGTGGATTTTATATTATAGAAGATTTACATACTTCTACTGATTTTTATTCTAACAAAAGGAATTTTAATAGAAATAATAATAAAAGTAATTCTACTCTTAAAATGATATTTAATTATATTGAAACAAAAAAAATAAAAAGTGAATATTTAGATAATGATACATGTAAGTATATAGAAAAAAATATAAGTAAATGTTATATATTTCATAACAATACTAATAAGTGTAGTATTACAGCTATTTTCCAAAAAAAATAAAGATGATACTCTATTTAGGTATTACCATTTATTTGAAGATGAGCAGCATGCATTAAAGTAATCATTTATTTAATATGAATTGTATAAATGATTTTTATGGATCGTGGGTAGACGATGCGGTTGAGTATGCTGTCGTGGCGGAAGCGGGGGAAGAGAGAGGAGACTCGTTCGTATCCGACGCGTCCAGAACAATGGCCATCTCGACGTCGGATGCAGACTCGTATTCCGTGGACGGTTCGGTCATAATCGTTGGACACGGCGACTGTGTCATGAACACGAATCGGCCGTTATTATCGGTCCGATCCGTTCGTATCCGCGGCAAGGGCCGCGCAAGACGGCGAGAACACGGTCCCGCCATTCCTCGGCTGCCGCGAACCAAGCGCCTTCTCCCGAATGATGGGAATCTCTTCAAAAACCGCTTCAGCCCCCTAACGGTTAGTTGCTCGTAGCGTTTTCTTTTAAGGGGGTTGCACAAGAATAGGCCTCTGAAGTATGAGCGCAACAAGGGGCGGAGCAGGGTAACGATTTCTGCGCGGTTGTCGTACGGCATATCCTCGTTAAGCCGTCGCTTTCCGATTTTTGGTTCAAGAGCGCATAGCATATTAATAATATCGTAAAACAGCGTATCAGTTTCGCTCGACTCCATGTAGTCCTCAATCGCTGCAGCTTTTAGGAAGGGATACATATCGTAGTGGAACTCGTGCACACACATATCCCGTTTAAAATGCTCTTCAATCTGAAATGGGACGCTAATACCAGAACCGCGCACCTTGAAATAGATCGCATACAGGTGGCTCCGCTGAAATACTATGCCTGTGTAGGGATTCTTTGGTATCACCGGGCGAGGAACGAGAGATTCACTTTCAGTGAGCGCTTTTGTCCATATGTTCACCAAGTCTGTGAGACGAAATAAATATTTGGTCCCTTCGTGAAGCAGCACGATTTTTTGTCTTTCTGGAAAACTGTCCAGCTCGTTTAAATACAAATCTCGATCGATGCTGGAGTCTTTGGCTGTTTTCCACTCATGCAGACGCCTGAGTCGATCTAGGGCATAGTACGTCTTTTGAACCCGAAAAAAAATGTGGATCAACCTCTCCCGTGTGTCCTCGTCGACGAAAGGGTTGTTCAGAATCATTGTCGAGAGATTGCGAAATTTTCCCGTTTTAGATACATCCATAAAGTAAAGACCGAGCAGACTATCGTGTTTTTCTTTCTCGATTACTGCTTTTGCTATGTGTGCCGTTATGTTCATGGGCTGCAGGTGAATAATACTAGTCCCGATCGTTTAAACTCATTTCGCATATTTAAAACCCTGGATCATAATCGTCCTCTACATTCCCCATGTCGGAACCCTTGACGTACTCCGTTGTATTCGCAATTGCGATGTTTTGAGTCGAACACGGATCCTGCGTACTCTCGAGTTTAAGCAGCGACTCGATATCGACTTCCTCGTCCAGCTGTTTCTCCCCGAGCGTTCTGATGGCTGCAGCATTTAGTATGACTTGGAAACTCCCTGTCCCAAAATATCCTTCTTGCCCGCACATCACATTCGCCGAAACACCAGTCACCGGGTCGAGCTCCGCATGCCTTGCTGCTCGTAAGAACATCTCTGGTGTCTCTTCAAATGACGCTTTGGCAACGGGACCAATGTCGTCGTTATTTATTCCGTGTCTAAATATGGAAACCATCTTTCTTGTGGCGGTCATACGGTCGCACAGGATCGAGAGATGGTGGTAGTTGATGTAAGTTCCTGCGAAGTCGAGTGCCTCTTCAAGCTCGTTGAATATCGATTGCCGAGCGGCCTCGATGCCGAGGGTCCGAAACACTTCTTGAATATCATTTGTGTACGTCCGCGACATATCAATATCGGTGATAGTCAGAACGTCTCTCAAATTTGTTCCGACCGTGTCCAGCACCCACGAGTCCCGTTGGGTGTAGTTGCCGTCCTCCATCGTCACTTCGTCTACAGATTTCCGAAGAATGACCTTTGGTATATTCTTCACGCCTCTCAAGATGATATTATTAAGCATATTGAGCTGCAGATTCTTAAGCATGTATATTTGATCAGACTGATCGAGGGATTTTTTCTTACTGCTAGTCAATGCTTCGCTCAAGCGCACGCGGAGCACCAACTTGTTAGCGTTGAAGTCAGAGTAGACACAAGATACGCTTTCTTTATAGCTGTACCGCAGCGCGAAGTGAATGTCGTCCATTGAAATATTTTTATCGAGCATGGCTTCTTTGTTGAGCTCAAACCGCACGATCCACTTCGATTGCGTGTTGTCTTCATCGTCCTCTATGCCTGCGCACTCGGCGGCCATTTTTTGAAATTGTGCATACTCCTCCATCAACGGTTTATCCTCCTCAATCAGCGTATTCAAATGATCAGGATCGAAGCATACGCTAACAGTCTCGGTAACTTCTTTGAGGCTCGTGTACTCCAGTGCATATTTCAGTTCTTGCGCTCTTTCGATATTTTCTTTGTCTTTATTCTTCAGATATACAGTAATGGACGGGTTCTTCGGATTTTCCGACAGCGACAATACTTCTTCGATGCGCGGCACACCACGCGTGACGTTAGACTTCGACGCCACACCAGCAAAGTGAAACGTATTCAGAGTCATCTGGGTAGTAGGCTCGCCAATGGATTGGGCTGCGATCATCCCTACCATTTCTCCAGGATTAACTATGGCCTTCTTATAGTTTGTCGTTATAGTTGCTAGAAGCAAGGTCAATGCTTTCCGATTGAAACGTCTGACCGTTAGCAATTCTCTTGGAGACAAATAGTACGTATAGGCTATCCGAAACAATTCCGTCGGAGGCGCATAATGAATGCTACGAAGTTCGCTGTATGCATTGTCTATAAGACGGTATGCTTCCAGAGGAGTGATGTTCACCATCGAGTTGCTTTGCAAGTTTAATTGGTTCTGGACATTGTTCATAATGCGTGTGAAATGTACTGGAATATGTATAATTGTGTTATTCGTGTGTTTGAACACGTTCTTGACGAGCCTATCCCTGCTTCCGATTGCGAAGTCGACTATTTCCTTCGTCTTTTTAATGAGCATGTCCTTTTGTTTGGGCATGCGTTTGATGGCCCCTTTAGTGTAATTGGTGGTGACAATTCTATCGCTCAAGTCATCGCCTGGAGGCTGGAAATGGGCGTATATGTCCTCCAAAGTCATAGTAGGCAACGGAAGCGGTATGTTTTCAACCTTGGTGGGATCTATTCCGTCGTCACCATATTTGAATTGTATGACTTTGCCTTTATTATTGCGGACGGTCATATCGTAGCATACGTGGAGGTCCTCGAGGCCTTTGACCAGCCGGCGCTGGATGTAACCCGTTGTGGAGGTCTTGACGGCTGTATCAATGAGTCCCGTGCGCCCACCCATCGCGTGGAAGTACAGCTCGGTCGGAGTAAGTCCTTGAATGTAAGAACTCTCGACAAATCCGCGTGCCTCTGGCGAATCGTCGAATTTTGAGTAGTGAGGAAGAGTTCTGTTCTCAAATCCGTAAGGGATACGCTTTCCGTCAACGTTTTGCTGTCCAACAAGCGCGACCATTTGGGAGATATTAAGAGTTGACCCTTTCGAGCCAGCAGTCACCATAATTACGAAACGGTTGTCTTTGTCGAGACTTTTGCGTCCTATTTTGCCTGCTTGCTCTTGCGCTTTGTTTAGGATAGCATTCACTTGGGTCTCAAACTCTATTTCATTAGTTTTGCCGGTATTGTTCTCGAACACTCCGATATGTGTTTGATCGATAAGATTCTCGACAGCTTGTTTTTTTTGTACAATCGCTTGTGCAATCTGGTCATTCGTCGCGCTGTCCGCGATGAGATCACTGATACCCACGCTGTATGCGCTGAGCTTCATATACTCAGTGATGATGTTTTGGAGATCATCTATGAAATCGGCAGAAGCAATAAACCCAAAGTCATTGAATATGCTCTGAATCATGCCTTTGGAGCCGCCCCCCAAGGCACCTTTGTCCAATTGTCCTCGGATGTATTTTCCATTAACTATATTGATGATATTATTCGATGTGCTCCGATTTTCGCTCGGCTCGAATTGACTGTTGGGGAATTTTGCGGTCATCGGCGGCAGTATCTGACTAAGTATCTCAAAATTCGTAATCAGTCCTTCGACGTCTGCGAACATTTTGGGATTAACGTTGTTGAAAGCCATTAGAAGATTCATGGCGTCCCGTGTAGTAAAGTGTATATTTGGACGCGTAAACCTGAATGAACCAAGCAGCGAGTCTTGAAATATACCAATAATAGGTTTATTATTTGCTGGACTGATAATTTGTCGCGCGACTGCAGCCAAGTTCTTCAATTCGCTCTGGCTTTCGTAGTCCTGAGGGCCATGCAGATTCATTTCATCTCCGTCAAAATCTGCATTATATGGCTTGGTGTCCGCTACATTCAGCCTGAAAGTGTCGCCCTTCATTAACACCTTTGCGAAGTGACACATCATGGACATGCGGTGTAACGTGGGCTGTCTGTTAAACAGGACTGGATCGCCGTCAAGCATGTGCCGGTGGACGATATCGCCATTCTGCAATTCCAGTGATTTTCTGTCGACATAGCGTAACGATATGGAGTCTCCCTCGCGTCTCTCGAGGATTTTGGCTCCTGGGTAGTTATCCGGGCCATTGAGAACCAGCTTGGTGAGGAACGCTTTGTTCCGTTTATTGACGACCTCTGGGAACGTAATATTTTCTGCTACCTTCAGAGGGATGCCCAACTCTTGTATGCCTATATTGGCGTCTGGAGTAATCACTGAGCGTGCGCTATAATCAACTCTTTTGCCCATTAGATTTCCGCGTACGCGGCCGCTTTTCCCGACCAGCCGTTCTTTGATAGATTTGAGAGCCCTACCAGACCGCTGCGCTACCGAGGCAACCCCGGGAATGCGATTGTCGATCATAGTAGCGCAGTAATATTGTAAGACCGTGGTCCAATCATCGATCACCTTGGAAGAAGCATTTTGCTGGAGTTTGTCCTGCAGCGTTTTATTTGCCTTGATGATATTGACGATGATATGGGATATGTCGTCTTCGCTCCTTTGCTGCGCGTCGTGTTTTACGGACGGCCTCACAGCTGGAGGGGGAACGGCCAAGACCTGACATATCATCCAATTGGGACGAGAGAATGTTGGGCTGAACCCCATGAAGGACACGTCTTCGTCGGATATGCGCCTAAATATTTTGAGAACGATTTCAGGAGTAAGCCTCATGATAAGCTTGTCCTTGCCTTCTTCATCGTTCTCTATTCCCTCGATATTGTCCCACTCAGCGATGAGAGTTGCTAAACCTTCCTTGTAGATTTTCTTAGGCTGCTTGGTCCCACACCCGTCACAGGTGTCGTTGCCGCAACGCTGCACTTTGCTTGCCCGAGGGAACACATACTCCCATCGTTTGCGCGCAGCCAAACTCAAGACGCGTCGATTCTTGGTTTTGCTAATCAGCAATTTGCTACACTTAATACACAAGCACCTTAGGAGCTTCAGAATTGTGTTTAGATATTGAATGTAGAAGATAGGGCGCGCGAGCTCAATGTGTCCGAAGTATCCAGGAGTGCGCATGTAGTCGTGCCCGTCAGTGGGACAGATCAGCCCGGGGTCCAGCACGCCCATACGCGGATCAAACAATCCGCCGATAACCGGCTTGTTATTTACATATGTATCGCGACTCGTGATGTTGGCTACCGACCCCTTCCTGATTTCGTCGGGCGACAGTATGCTGAATTGTATTCCTATTACTCTCGCCGGATTCATATCGGCTTTGCTTTCGGTCATTCCTTATAGTAGCTACAGAATATTTAGATCCTTTCAATTTAAATTTTATAAGTTATTTCACTCCACTAATTTATAAATTGATTATTAAGACAGACAATTTAAAAATTATAACAGCTTAGTTCATAATGGAAGCCAAAGAGGACTGTATCGAGAAAGGAAAATCTCCTAAAAAGAAATATAACTTGAGGAAACGAAAGACGCGCCAGAGGAAGAAAAATGAGAAAAAATCTCTCCCTTCAGATGATAGCGACAGCGACAGCGATTATCTGCCGCCCGAAGACGGCGGTGTGGAAGAATCTGACGAGGAGTTCGACGCTCGCGAGTACCAGCGATTTATTCAGCGCTTGTTCCCTTCGAAGGCGGGAAAAGATCGGCTGAGGCAGCTGGACAAGCTGGACAAGCTACTTGCTAAAGATAAAGCCAAAAAGAATAGAAAACTCACGGATGCAGAAGACGCAGAGCTAACGCGCGAGTTGGAAAAAATAGACGAGATTACGAATAAGGAAAAACGGGGCACGCAGTCCGAGCGGCGAAGGAGACGCAGAAGGCGCAAAAGTAAGCTTACTAAAAATCATCATCCAATAGAACTCGCCATAGACGAGGATGCTCTACCGTCGGACGATGACGAGGATGACGAGGAGGCCGCTGGAGCTGCCGCTAAGGCCGACGACAGTGAGCTGGCGTACCTACTCGACGACGAAGACGAGGAAATGGATGAAGAAGAAATAAAAGATATGTTACGTCAAAATATGAAGTTCAACATTATTTTCACAGTGGGTGATCCAACAACGGGGGGCTACGATGAGGACGATAGCAGCGACAGCGACGACAGTGGGGATGAGGAAACCGAAGGCACCGCCAAAGGCGACAAAAGCGAGGAAGCCGAGACTTCGAAGCCGAAAGGCGGTTCCAGTAGATCTACTATTGAATTCAAAAAAGGAGATCGCGTTGAAGTGAAATGTGCTCAATGGGATAAGCACTACCCCGGCACGGTAATTAAGGTGTGCAAACCGGGAAAACTGTTCGATGTCGAGCTTGAAGACTCATCATTTGAGCTGCTGCACAATGTGCGTACCAAACACATTAGGCATTTGGTACTAGACGAAGAGTATGATGACCTTATAGAAGAGTTGCGGACCTTGTGCAACACGAAAAAAAAAGGCGGGGACAAAGGACTTTTGGCGAAATTTGAACAGTTTGCCGAGCTTAAGGCCAAGAGAGACGCAGCCAAAAAACGTGAATCAGATAACAAAGCTAAGTTAGCTAACGCTAAAAAATTACGACGACTTCTTAAAGCCAAGGACGTCATGAATGATTTCAAGTATTTTAAAACCATGGCGGTGGGCGATCAAAAAAAGATTCTCGCTGAACTTCGATTAGTCAATAAATACGCACATTCAGAGAAACCGTATAGGCTAGCGCTATTGGAGTCGAACATACCCGCAGCCTTCAAGGCCAATGCTCTGAGGAAAATTAATACGTTAAACTATATGGACCCAGGATCGGGTGAATATTACAAGATTAAACAGTGGGTTGATACCTTTATGCAGATCCCATTTGACGTGAACCGTAAACTGTCTGTATCCATGGATCAGGGTAAAGAAGCATGTCAAGACTTCATGGAAAACGCTAAAAAGATTTTAGATGACGCGGTATATGGGCTTGATGATGCGAAAATGCAGATCATGCAGTACGTTGGACAACTAATAAGTAATCCTTCAGCAGTCGGCACGGCGATTGCTATACAAGGTCCCATGGGAACAGGTAAAACAACACTCATTAAGGAAGGTATTAGTAAGATTCTGCAACGCCCTTTCGCGTTCCTTGCTCTGGGAGGCGCTACAGACAGCAGTTTTCTCGAAGGTCATTCCTACACATACGAGGGTAGTATGTGGGGGAAAGTGGTAGATATAATAATTCGAAGTAAATGCATGAATCCGGTGATCTACTTTGACGAGCTGGACAAGGTATCGGACACACCGAAAGGCGAGGAAATCATAGGAATTTTGACGCATCTAACGGATACTGCGCAAAATACTCAATATCACGACAAATACTTCGCAAACATAGACTTCGATCTTAGTAAAGCGTTGTTCATATTCAGCTACAATGACGAAGCAAAAGTAAATCCTATTCTTCGCGACCGTATGTATCGAATAACCACACAAGGATACGATTGTGAGAACAAGACAACAATTGCTAAAGGCTATCTTATTCCAAGCATAGAGAAAAATATCAATTTCGAGAAGGGTCAAATATGCATATCAGATGACGTTATTGCCCATATCATATCCACTTTTACAGATGGCGAGAAAGGGGTCAGAAACTTGAGGCGTTGTCTCGAAATTATTTACACCAAAATAAACCTGTATAGGCTCATGAAGCCCGACAGTAGTCTCTTTGAGAAGGAGTCTTCCATAAAGGTGGAGTTTCCTTTCACGGTTACTCGAGAAATTGTGGACAAGTTAGTCAAGCGTAGTAACGATGGCTCTGTACCGTTCGGGATGTACATGTAAGGATACCTACTATCTTACCCGTTTTTTGAATGCGCTGAACCATGCAAACTGAGCTGCAGTGACACGCATTGCTCTGCCGTTATAGACGATGTTATAGTATTTCGTTTTGGTGCGTTTGGCACCGAGAAAGGCCCCGTGAGACCGATCCATTCTGCCACCGCCGCCACATCCGCCGCAAGAACCACAAGGCATTATATATATCCTGTGATATAATTATCTGAGGTTACTATTCTCACCTCAGCATCGACTATTTTTCCTGCCCGTAGACACTTCAAGAGCATTGTCGAGTGATCTTCTACGTATTCAAAGCAGTTGTTTATGCCTATGTTGTCCAAAAATAAGCGTAGTCTGTCGAAAACAGCTCCCGGCGGTATCCGCGTCCACAGTCTGGCGACGGTGCTGTACTGGGCGGTTACTCCGACTGCCGCCAGCATCATAAGTAGCAATATTGACCACTGTGCTCCCGTGCGCATCTCTATGTTACGCTGTCTTGTGCACCGCTTATATCCATTGGACATAATCTAAAGGGTATAAACCTATTTTCGCATGGAAATTAAATGAGCGGTGACTTGCAGGGGCTAGTATCTCTAAGGCAACAAATCACTCGGGACGTCGCCAATCTTGAACAAGCGTCGGATGAAAAACGCATGCAAATTGACTGCATTAATAAATTTTTGTTAGAACGCTGTGATCACGATTGGGTGACTGATTATATTGACCATATGAAAGGGTACAGGCTATCAGAGATGATCATCTATTGCGCCCACTGCGAGTTATCGCGTTCGTTCTAAGATATCGCGCAGCGTAGATGGTTATCGCAAAAGTGAGGCTGGCTAATGTGGTAGCAGTTCTGCCCGCATGCCATCTCCCAACATAGCGTACATCTTCCGTTCGAATCGAGTTCGTGGAAACGGCAGCTACGCCTGCTAGAGTATCTTCCCAGTGATAATGCGTAACTAACGCCACATTTTGAACAGTTGGCTTCTTGTACTGCGCTACGATCAGGGTTTCTCAGTATGTTACCCATTGTTTAGTGCGATATCGTAACGGTATCGCATTAAATCAATTTTGTGAGATTAAAAATCCGTGTAGGGAACTCTGTTTCCGCCGCGCGCGTTGATGTAATTCACCTGTTCCTGCGTCACACATGCACAGCCATCCGCAGTGCTGGCGTTGGAGAATGGAGGCACGCAGCATTCTGGCTTGAACACTGTATCGGCGAAGAAGAACATTTCACCCGGGGGCAACGGGAGCTTCGGTCCCGTGTGGGTGTCGAGATCTTGAGCGTATGGCTGCAAGCGTCCCTTGCCGTAGGATCCGGGAACGCCATCGCTCATGCTGTAGTTGACTGCAGCACCTAGCATTTGCATGCCCTCTTTGACTTTTTTCTTGACTTCGTGTTTTCTGGCGCAACCGCAAAGGACGTGGCAGCCGAGTAAGGCGCCTACAATGAGAGAAATAACTACAACTTCCAGACGGACAGTAAATCCTAAAACCTTGATTTGCATGCTATACATATTTGATAGATAAAAATTAAAATGAAGCGGGTAAAAATTCACTGGGCCACAGAATTTTCTCGAGACCACCGTTATAGTCACAAAAGCGAATACCATTTATCATGATCAGTTTTGTATCCGTTACCAAATGATAAAGCCGCGGGGGTGTTTTGATGCGCGTGCCGTCCATGTCGAGCGTGGATTTATTCCCTAAATCATTATCTTCAATGCGGATGTTCGGACCTCCGCAGAAAGTGTATCCTTTGATGTCGTAGGATTTGACGGCACTCAAGTCGCGTGCATCAATCTCTACCGTTCCTAAAACTCTCTCCCCAAAGCGAAGTTGGTCTCCTACTGCGATATCTTTGATAGGAATGGATTGTCCGTCCTCTAATTCTATCTGCGTGTTTTCGGTGAACCCTCCGTCCATATATCTATGGATATCTTTCAGTTCTGATTCAACTGGGAGGTGCTTCGCAGCAATGTATCTCAGATTCTCGCAGTCTTTCGCATCCATTTCGTCCCAGTCGGAGAATATGTAGTCTCCTACGCGTATCACCTTGTTCGCAGTGTTAATGCAATAAAGCATGGGCTCTCTGTAGTCATTTATCGGCTCAGCGGAAAAATGATTTCTAACGTGCGTCCAACCTTTGTTCTCATCTAGCACCATATGACTACCGCTCACAACTGCGTCTCCGAGCTTGTACATGTCTTCGCCTGTTGAGGTCAGCGTAAACTTGGCCGATACTGACGCTCCCGTTGCCAGCTCGTCTCCCACACGCACGTTTTCCATCGACACATAGTCACCATTTCGTAGTTCCACGAGCGTATCTCCTCCGAAGCACTTGGGGTTGGGTGGAACTTTATGAGACGTCGTCAGGTGGAGAATGCGGAACAGTGCTACTAGGATTAGGATGAAAGGAACGGATACGGCAACAAATAATGCGGTTAAGACAGCAGCCGCAGGAAAGGTGAAAATCAGAATCCAAAGGACAACGGCAGCGGCAGCCAAGACGATGAGAAAGAGAATAATAATCTCAATGAATGCACCCATAAAAGCACGCATAGATAAATAAAGCGTGAGCACAGTGTATAAAGAAGCGGTCAAGACACCTTCGGTCTTCCCCATGATCGTCTGCAGTTTTCCCATTATTATTCTTAGCGGCACGAGAACGTTCATGATTCTGTTCATGATCTGCACCACGATAGCCATCAGTTGCTCTCGGATTATATTGAAAAGTTTTCGAATTTCCTGTATGGAGCCCGCCAGTGCCCCGAATAGTTCAGTAATAAGGTGAGAAGCATAATACACCGGTTCGAGAAAAAAGTGCACAACTTCAGTTAGAATGCTACTTATACATTGGCTGAAGTTTTCCGCGGTGAAGTCGAGTTTTCCTTGGTCAGGAGGCGCATTAATCATCCCCGCAAACGGCATGACTGCGGGATGACATCTGGATTTTATCCAGTTTGCCTTTATTGGTTTAAGATGGTTCAGCGTATAGTAATATGAGAATATGAGAAAGAAAATGAGCAGAGTTAGAGCAGTGGCGACTAATGATCCTCCGTATTTATCTAAATATCCCGATTTATGATATATTTTATTTATATATTTGGAAAATACGTTTGAAACATTATCCATTATATAGTAAGCGGATAATATTATGACGTGTTTAATCTTCCCAGTCCCAGAATGTGTATTCACCCACTGGAATTAAGTGATCGTCCGTGATAAGACAACTAAGCTCATCATCCCATGCCTTGGTAGACTCAGCTCCGTCGTAGTCTTGGACTTTCATAAACCGCATGCGTTCCGGTGATTGGATCTTATGCTCTCCAGTCACGTAGATGTGTTGTCCCAGCTTTTTGCTGTAAATCTTGAAATACTTGTTGTGCTCGTCTCCCTTGATTTTGAGCGTGCCCACGACGGTGCTGCCGTTGGCGAGTTTTTGTCCCAGTCGGATGGCTTTCATTGGTGTGACTGTGCCGTCTTCAAGTTCAATCGGTGTATCTGGATGAAAGCACAAGGTTCGCAATATTCCTCCAATCGGGCCAGCCCAAATACTTTGTCCGAGTTTCATCGAACTGTCCATAATATACAGCAGCGTGGTGCCCACCCCCAGTACCTTCATCGCTAAATCCTTCGCGTCAATTATCAGTCGTTGAAACTGTATCAGAATATTCATGAATATTCCGAAAATGTCGCCAACGATTCCTCCGATCGCTGTCTTCAAGAATGATTGTAGTTTGCGGACCTCATTTATGGCGTCACCTATAACACCGCCCATCTGGCTCGTGGAGTTCATGATATAGTGTATCGGTTGCAGGAAGAATCCCATCATATTTTGCTGTATATTGCCTATGCAAAACGTAAAATTTTTCTCCGCGTCGTGTCCGAACTGTCCCGCGAAAGGCATGACGGCAGGGTTGCACCTATATTTGGGCCAATCTTTTTTAAGTTTCTTGACCCCTACGGCCAGAATGCTGAATACATACATAGCAATAAATACTGCAATCACTAGTACTGCTAAAATAATGTCTCTGAACTTCATATTAAAATATACGGCTATTTTATTTATGAAATTAAATCAATATTGGTATATAGGATAACTAGGTGTGATCAATTTCGACACATCATACAACTTGCATTTTGTGTTGGTCAGGCGTCCACCTCTTCTGGTTCTCCTAGTTCTCCTGACTCTTCTGGTTCTCCTGACTCTTCTGGTTCTTCTGTTCCTGCGGCGCCTTTTCCCAGTGCCGCGTTTCTTGCGCCCGTTTCTTCGCCGCGTTTTTCGTTTTGTCTTTCGCTTTTTACGTCTTCCGCCGCTATATTGTGGTTTTCCACCGAAGTATGGACAGCTTGGTCCACAGATGCCATAATATGCATTGATACCGCTGAATCCTCCCTTTTGTGCAGCGGTCACTCCTGGTCCTGCGACAACAGGACCAGGGCCTGCGGAGCTCTGGTGCAAGGTCCCTGGCTTAGCCACTTCGCTATCATACTGAGTCTGGGCGCCAGCGTTGTTGCTCTTCACGATGATGTTCTGTATGTTAGCATTTGCTGAATTCGGTCCGTACCCCGAAGTGCCCCCAGCCCCGTCAGCTGATTGCGGAATCACATAGGTTCCGCCTCCCCCAGCCAAAGCGTTGTTGCGGCTGGTTTGCTCATCAGCCGTGCCGATGAGTTTATCGTGCGTGTATCCCATCGCCGCTATGGCGCTGCTGCCTGCTGCTGTTGTCTGCATAGGATTTGATTTAATTACATTCACAAATTTCTTTCCGCTCATCGCGTTTCTATAAAATATAAGTATATTAAAAATAATTAAAAACGAATTGAGTAATAAGCTTACAAATGGATGAAAAAACGCGTCTAAATCTTCAGAAGCTGGTGACTGCCTTCGACGCAGACGATAACACCGAAAAGATACGTAATTTGAGGCACAGCCAACGAATAAAGAATGATGTCGACAAACTTATTAGCTTAAAGTCTCAGTATGGTTCTCTCCGTTTAATGGACAAGAGTGCTTTCGAGAAACTGGTGCACTCTCATTGCGCGTTTCTTTGGAGGAACTATACCAACATATTCAACCGTCTATTGAAAGACGAACTTGACGTGAGTATTCTTGACGCATTTCTGAGCAAACTGCGGGATATCGAGGAAGGACGACTAGACCAGCACACGGCTTCGGCTGATGTGGGGACTATTCTCAAAAGACTTTACATAGACAGTGCCATGAAAAGACAAAACAAGCTTGAGCAGGAAGCAGAGGCTGCTCCGTCTACAAATAGGAAACCCGCGCGCGACATAAGTTGGAGTCTTTATAAAAAGAGTGGCTTGTTTGAATGACTCTGTGTCCATCGAATAAATTGAAATAGTATAAACCGTGATCACTATTTCAATTGTACACATGACTATCTTGGTAATCGTCGAATCGCGGGCCAAATGCGCAAAGATTGAAAGTTTCCTTGGGAGTGGCTTCAGATGTGTGGCGAGTTTTGGCCACATACGCGACTTGAATGATGGATTGAAGTGCATCGATGTGGAGGATAACTTTCGCCCAACGTTTAAATTTTCGAAAGGCAAATCGAAGTATATCGCTTCCTTGCGAGAGCATATTCGGAAAGCTGACGAAGTTGTCCTAGCCACGGATGACGATCGTGAGGGTGAGGCCATAGCATGGCACATTTGCGATGCCTTCAAGCTCAATGTTGCGACTACGAAAAGGATAATCTTTCATGAGATAACGAAGTCAGCGATTAAGCATGCGATCGCCCACCCAACCCGTGTCGATATGGACAAGGTCCATGCTCAGCAAGCTAGACAGGTGCTTGATCGTTTAGTTGGATTCATCGTCTCTCCTCTTTTGTGGGAACACGTGAGTAGAACGTCGAAACAGAGTTTGTCTGCGGGCAGGTGCCAAACGCCTGCTCTGCGGATTATCTACGACAACCAGTCAGACATAGACAGATCCCCAGGCAAATTGGTATACGAGACGCTGGGAACTTTTACCAAACACAAGCTGCCGTTTAAGCTGAACCATTTCTACGACAATGAAGACAAAATGTTAGATTTCCTGGAAACTAGTGCTAATTTCGATCACATTTATTCATGCTCAGCAATTAAAAAAAAGTTGCGAAAGCCTCCTCTTCCGTTCACGACAAGCTCCTTACAGCAAAAGGCGTCCAATGAGCTTTCGCTTTCTCCGAAGCGGACTATGCGGCTAGCTCAAACTCTCTATGAAAAGGGGTATATCACATATATGCGAACAGATAGCAGGACCTACAGTAAGGAGTTTGTTATGGAGGCGAAAAGGTATATCGAGAAGCGTTGGGGGAGCGGTGAGGAGTCTTATGTTCATCCAGACATCGGCTCATTAGCCGTTGCTAAAGGGAAAACAAAATCTCCCAACGCGCAGGAGGCACATGAAGCTATACGCCCCACGGATATTAGCAGAGAGACGTTGCCGCCTTCTTTGAAGGGACCTGAAGTCCGCCTCTACTCGCTGATATGGAGGAATACCGTTGAAAGCTGCATGAGCGCTGCGAAATATAATCTAGTAACGGCTACATTAACGGCTCCTGAAGGGCATAGATACGGCTATTCTGCTGAGCTCATTACGTTTCCGGGTTGGCTAGTGGTCGGAGGCTACGAAGAGGACAACCCTATTTACCACTACCTAGGACAGTGCGAGCAAGGAACCATATTTCCTTATCACGAAATCGACAGCAAATTCAGTATGAAAGACCTGAAAACGCATCTGACTGAAGCAAGACTGGTCCAACAACTCGAGAAAAAAGGCATCGGACGACCGTCTACGTTTTCCAGTTTAGTGGCCAAGATACAGGACCGCGGGTATGTCAACAAGGAGAACGTCGAAGGAAAGCAGATCAAAGGAACGGACTTCAGATTGCAGGGCGACGAACTCGAGGAGATTGAGACCTCCCGAACATTCGGAAACGAGAGAAATAAGCTGATAATCCAACCAACAGGAATCATCGTTCTTGAGTTCCTTATCAAGTACATGGACGCATTGTTCCAGTATGACTATACTAAGGAAATGGAAGAATCTCTCGATACCATATCAAGAGGGGAGAAAGAGTGGTACATGTTGTGCGCACAGTGCTACGGAGAGCTGATGCGACTGGCAGGCAGCATAGCACCAAAACACCGTTCCGATATTCGAATCGACGATGCTCATGTTTATACTATTGCGAAATATGGTCCAGTTGTCAAGTGCAAGGAGGCAGGCAAGACGACCTTTAAACGCGTTAAAAAAGATCTGGATATTGATAAGCTGAGAAAAGGAGAATACACACTAGAGGAAATCCTCGATGATCGTGCATCTTTCGTTGGGCGTGTTCTTGGCTCGTACAAGAATAAAGACGTAGTCTTAAAGAAGGGCAAGTACGGACTATATATCTCTCACAGCGATAAAAATTATTCGATCAAATTCCTGCGAAAACCAGATAAGGCCATAACCCTAGAAGATGTGCTAGACGTATTGACAGGGAAACGTTCAACAAATCCCAGCGTGCTGTTGACTATCACCCCAGAAATGTCTGTCCGCAAAGGAAGATACGGCCCTTATATATTCTACAAGACCGAAAGCATGACTAAACCTCGCTTCTTAGCGCTTAAGGGCACGAAGTGGGAAGAACATTCTCCG
>Ga0255047_10000620_pt1 | contig 28687 bp, 24 predicted proteins | sample JV7_2_1_MG_FD_183640 | JGI IMG/M metagenome (GOLD analysis project Ga0255047, IMG submission 183640) | Seawater microbial communities from Jervis Inlet, British Columbia, Canada - JV7_2_1 | ecosystem: Environmental > Aquatic > Marine > Inlet | place: Canada: British Columbia | collected 2016-10-06
CTTCTGCCTGGGATGCGGCGGCAGCTTCTTCCTCAGGTCCGATCTCGAGATTTTCAAGATCGTCGTCGAGCATTTCATCCATACCGCCAACATCGTCCATCGCCTGCACCGCGTGCTCGATAAAGGTGCGTAACTGGTCTTCCTGTACCAGTATGGCCTCGGTCGACAGGCCGGTATTAAACTTGAATTCATCCAGTGCCTGGGTATTGGTTGGATTCGAGACTGCAACAAACAGGCGGTTACCGCGTTTGAACAAGGGCACCGCATCGAGTTTAGTGATCAGCTTCTCCTCGACCAGGGTCAGCGCGGCATGTTCGATATCCATGGCTGACAAATCGAAAACAGGCAGGCCGAAATCGTTTGACGAAATCGTGGCTATGATCGAAGCGGGGACTATTTTATTTTTAACCAGAAAACTGGTCAGCGGCATGCTTTCTTTATTGGCACTTTGAACCGCTTCGACGGCCGCGGCTTGATCGATGTGTTTATCGAGTACCAGCCTTCGCGCAAGCCCGGTCAAATTCATGTTAGTTGCGGCCATAAATATTGGTTTTTATGTTTGATTAAACTGGGAAAAATATTTCCTACGTAATTGAGTATATTATAGTTTTGTAAATTTGTTGGATTACTTGCCGGCGTAGCGCAGCTGGAATCCTGACCGACCGACCTGCTATAGAAAATTGCTCCGGTGATCAGGTATTTGTCGATCAATCTGCCCGGTCAAACCGATTCAGGAAAGCTGGTCGGTGATCGGGATTTAGTTCAACCTGAGCCCTGTATTTCAACTATCCATCTGCGATCAGCGGTGAATAAAACCTGGTTTAAACCGCTGACTCATCGGGGGTCAACCATGAATTGTGTTACGAAAAAGACGGAACTGACGATTCGGGATGACACAAATGTCAGAATTTGACAAAAATGTTAAATAAACTCCAGAATTGGGCTATATATAGCCTGTACTGATAGCCTATGGTTTGGTTAAACAATTGATATTTAACAATATATTATGATTTTTTGATTTCTGGTACGACACCTGCATTATTTTACCCATGAATCGGCTTATCCGTTTCTTAAGTAGCGTTCGACTAAGCAATTAAAATTTTTACGAGGATTACAAAATGATGAAGAAACAACAAAGTGGTTTTACCTTGATCGAATTGATGATCGTTGTCGCGATTATCGGTATCCTGGCTGCGATCGCCATCCCGCAATACGGTAACTATGTTTCGCGTACTAATGCCGCTGGCACAGCCGCGGACCTGAATGTTTATAAATTAGGAATATCCATGTGCCGTCAAACTGCCGGTTCTTTTGCTGCTTGTGGTGCCTCTTCCGCCGATGGCAACGTACCCGCAGTATCGCCTAGTGAATTCATAACCGGATTAGTTATAGGCGGATTGGCCGCTAACGCTGTCACATTAACTGGGACCTCTACAGCAACATCTGTCGGTGGTGTTCCTTTGGCATTTGTATTAAGCGGTAGTTACGTTCCAGGTGACGCGTCTATTCTCTGGACTATGGGCGCAACGGCTATTTGTGAACCCGTTCGTGGACTACCTCCGGGAAAAGGTGGTTGTCCGTAGATTTAATACTATAAATGGCTATCTGTAGTTTGGATTAGCCACTGATTAAGCCGCCCTTCTAGCAGGGCGGCTTTTTCGTTTCTAGAGGAAATTAAAAAATCAGGCAGGCTAAGATTACACGAAGAATAAATTTAGTCGTTATTTAGCCCGGATTATATCGGCTTGGATTGATATTGATATAGTCCACAACAGCTTCGGTCTCGCGATCGATTACCAGGAGTCTTGAAGTCAAACTGCCGGCGATAGGGAAATAAACAAAATCTGCAATTCGTTCGCCATATTCAATTTTGAATTGGCTGATAGCGGCATTGTTCGCCGGTATTTTCTGCAGTTCGTCTAAATTCCGGGACAATTTGAAATTTTTATTGATATGCCCTTTGAGAGGTCTGTAATACTCTGGCCGCAGATGGATTGATGGGCCGCCTTTTTTCATATCCTCTAATATTATCGTAAGATCATCAATTTCCGTGGGTGGATTAACAAAAACAATGATCGGCCCACCGATTTTTGAATGATTTAAGCTGGGATCAAGTTTGCTGATGTCTTTCATCGTCGATGCCGGGATTACCTCGAAATAATCGGAATCATAAAAAACAGCGAAATATGGTCTTTCTTGATAGAAAGTATTCGCACCATAGATAAATCCTATAATCTGTATAGCCGCAATTATCGACAAGTCCCTTTTTAAACCCGGCTTACCGGTCTTAAAAACAACCAGCGTGAGTGCAGGACCAAGAACTATATCGACGCCAACCAGTACCCAGACTATTTGCACCAGTCCTTCGACGACAAAAAACGGCTGTGGATACCAGACTAAAAACACGAACGCCAAAAAAGAGCCCAGCACTGCCGAACTGATCAACAGGTGAATAGCAAAGGCCTGGAATCGAGAGAGATTGACGTGCATCTAAATATATCCCGCTAGAATAGTTTGTTGATATTGATAAATATATAGCACAGAATTTATTGCAATCAACTCGTGGTGGGGACAAAAAAACCTCTGTCATTCCGGAATACAAGAAGTGCATATCCGGAATCTGTTAGCACCGGATATGGTTACCCCTTACTCGATCTGGTCAGGGTTTTTTCAGGTCCAGCTTTTCGATCTTGTAACGCAACTGGCGTAGCGTAATGCCCAGTATCCTGGCGGTGGCAGACTGGTTCCAGCGATTCTCCTCCAGTGTCTGGCTGATCTGTTCCTTTTCCATGTTATCGGTCATGGTCCCAAGAGAGGTTTGAGATTTTTCCATTGCGGTATCGTTGTCGGGTATCTGTAAATCTCCGACCAGGATTTCATCGTTTTCGCACAGGGCAGTTGCCCGCTCAAGGATGTTTTCCAGTTCGCGTACGTTGCCAGGGAATGTATATTTCATTAATGCCTGGAGAGCCGTCTTACTCAGTTTGTTTTTAGAATCGTTTTCTCGATTGAGTTTGTCAACGATGTGATCGGTGAGTTGGACGATATCCTCGCTGCGCTCGGACAGGGTCGGTACTGAGACACCGATGACATTGATGCGGTAGTATAAATCCTGGCGAAACTGGCCTTCCTGAACCATTGTGTCCAGGTCCTTGTGCGAGGCGCTGATGATACGCACATCGATATATTCCTCCTGGTGCGCGCCTACCGGACGTACCGTTTTCTCCTGAATCACGCGTAACAGCTTGACCTGCATCGACAGGGGAAGATCGGCTATTTCGTCAAGGAACAGGGTCCCTCCATTTGCCGCCCTGAACAGGCCTTCGCTATCGCTGGTGGCACCGGTGAAACTACCTTTCAAATGCCCGAAAAACTCACTCTCCATCAACTCGGAAGGAATTGCGCCGCAGTTGATCGCGATAAATGGCGCCGCGCCGCGCGAACCCTGCAGATGAATTTGTCGTGCAACGAGCTCCTTACCGGTACCGGACTGACCCTGAATGAAAACCGGTGCCTGGCTGCGCGCAAATTTTGAGATCGAACGTCTTAACTCGGCAATCGCAGCGGTATCACCGACTATTTGATAATTCGATTCAGCCGAACTGCTGACCTGTTGTGCGCTACTGGGCAGGGTGAGTGCCTTTTCGATCAGGTTTCGCAGGGTATCAAGTGATACGGGCTTCGAGACAAAATCAAAAGCCCCTGATTTCATAGCCTTAATCGCGAGGTCGATGCTGCCGTGTGCGGTAATCACGGCCGCGGGTAGATTAGGAAACTCTTGCTGAATAAATTCAACCAGAGCAATGCCATCGCCATCGGGTAGCTTCATGTCGGTCAAACACAAATCGAATTCCTCTTCGTTCAGCAAACGGGTCGCATTGCTGTAGTCCTCGGCACTGCGTGTTTCAAGCCCCATTCGCAACAGGGTAATCTCGAGCAGTTCCCTGATATCGGGTTCATCGTCGACAATCAAAACGCGTTGTTTACTCATAGTGCGGTAGCTTGCCGCATAGAATGCGCCAGAGGAATCCGGGGATGAACAATGAAACTGGATCCCTTGTACACATTTTGACGAGCTGAGATAGTCGCATCGTTGAGTTCACATAACTGACTAACAATATATAAGCCAAGCCCGGATCCCTGGTGGCTGGTGGTAAAAAAAGGCTCAAATACCTTGTCCAGTGTTTTTTGATCGATACCAGGCCCCTCATCGGCGATTTCGATATTCATTGCATATTTATGATCTGAATATACCTTGATATGAAGTGGTCTATCGGTATCGCCGTGAGTTCGGGCATTAGTACAGAGATTGGTCATAATCTGGGTTAAGTGCCCCGAATCAAACAGTATTGAATGGTTTTCCTGGTCCAGGTCCAGATCAAAACTGTCCGCCGACGCCTGGTTACTCAGGCAAAAATCTGCAATAAAATTATCCAGCCATTTGCGCAGGTCAATTTGACCCATTACCGCCGGCGTGCCACGCGAAATTTCGAGGATGTCTTCGATGATGTGATTGATGCGGTTAGAATGTTGATGGATTATCTCGGTCATACGATACTCGGTTTCTTCCAGATCACTGTTTTCTGACAGCAACTGGGCAGCATAGGAAATTGCGCCCAGTGGATTGCGTATTTCGTGTGCGATGCTAGCTGTGAGATGACCCAGCGATGCTAACTTTGCGTGTTGCATGCTGTTCTTGATCGACGAGACGTCATTGAGAAATATCAGTACATTTTCCCGGCCCTGATCCAGCAGTTGTGCAAAGCTGATCTGGATATTATCGAGCCCGGTTTCAGATGCCATGTATGGGGTGTCGCTTTGTGGCGACTGCCTCCATTTTTCCAGTACGGTCAGAATTTTTGGCCGATCCCGTTGCAGCGAAAATGAATCATCAACGGCGATATTGAGCATTTTTAAAGCAGTATTATTGATATGCCGTATCTGGTTGTTTTGCGTCAATACGATAACTCCGGCCTGCAGGTTTTCGATAATTTCCTGATTCAGCGCAGATAACAACGCAACATCGCGCTCTCTTTGCTGCACTAGTTGCTCACTGCTACGCACACGTTCTGTGAGTTTGTGCGTAACAATGGCGGTGGCGATAAGAGTCGCCCCGAGTATCCCTACCTGCGTCGAACTGCTCGGGTGGTCGATTAAGATAAAGGTCGAGTATATATATTCGGCGAGTAGGCCAAGCGAGGCCAGCGCGGCAAAAATTATAGCCAGGGCCTGCTCGACCAGCAATCCGGAAACTGCAATTGATATGATCAGTAACATTCCTAGCCCGCTTGAGATACCACCACAAGCGTGCATCAGCAATACAATGATGATGATATCGCCGTAAATCTGTAGTGAGAATTGCTGTTGAAATCCGCGACGCTCTATCCATGCGGCGAGCATCCAGACCAGTGACAGCAGCAAAAATGCGGAACTTACCCAGGTGTATAGCCGGTGATTGACTATGTTCAGTAACGGCGATTGGGTGACAAAACTCTGGCTGAAAAATATTGCCGACAAACCGAGTCGATAAACGTTGAGTAAACGAATCGAAGTCCAGTTTTTAGAACGCGGTTTGTAGCCGGGAACGCTGGTAATATTATTGCTGGTCGCGGTCTGCATGATCCTGGCAACAATACGGATTATCGTTGCTTAATATAACCGAAGACTCGGGTACATGAGTGCCACAAAATTTACACTGCCGCATATTTTCAGAGTCGGAATCATCCTGGTGCTCGATTTCAGGCGGATTAGGCGCTCCCCCGAACAGGCGCTTGAGTAACCACATTAAAATGGCCACGATAACAAACAGTAAAATCAACCGGATTAACATAACAACGGACTAAAAATTATCTGATTAAGTAAAATTTCTACCTGAACTCCTGAATAACTAGTCTATGATTGTTCGGACTGAAGAACAAACACGGTACTCGTTGATTACAGGACTTTCGATTCTGATTGTAGTGTGAAAATGAACGAATTACCCAGATAAACCCAATTATTTAACGACTGGCACTCAATTTTCTGGGTGATTTCAAGGGATATTTGTCGTTGAAAACAGGGGCTTGAAAAATTGCCCGATAAAATTGTGCGAAGTCGCTTGCTGATCACCGAAAACCTGCCTATACTGCGCGGCGTTTTCGATTACTGATGTCCACGCCTGGAGAGCTGTTCAATGACTGTATCGACGGTAGAGTTACCAAAAAACTATACACCTTCCCCGAAAGAGGAATATATGTCACCGAAGCATCTGGAGTATTTTCGCCAGAAGCTGCTGAACTGGCGTACTGAATTATTGAAGGAATCTGAAAACACGATTTCCCATTTAAAAGAGGAAAACTGGCAGGAATCCGATATCAATGATCGTGCCACGCTGGAAACCGATGCCGCCCTCGAGCTCCGTACCCGCGATCGATACCGCAAGCTGGTGAATAAAATTGACTCGGCGTTGTCACGCTTGGCCGATGGCACCTATGGATACTGTGACGATACCGGTGAAGAAATTGGCCTGCACCGTCTCGAAGCCAGGCCTATAGCGACTTTAACGATTGAAGCCCAGGAAAAGCACGAACGCCTCGAAAAGCAACGTCGCGACGACTAGTCCGTATATGGTGTGGAGCCGCGGCGTCGCGTACCGGGGTATCTCCCGGCAGGTGACGCTGATCACGCGGGCTTGATATCTCCATCCTTGTAAGGCACCCTGGCGGTCGGAACCAGCTTCGACGCCGCATCACAGTGCTGGTGCTGATCGTCGAAGAAAATATGCGGGGAAAATGCAGCCAGTATTTTGTCCTTGGAAACGCCCCCGAGGAAAAAAGTTTCATCGATGCGAACATTCCAGGTTCGTAAGGTTCTGATCACTCTCTCATGCGCGGGACTGTTTCTCGCGGTCACCAGCGCGGTCCGAATCGGTGGTATTTCCTGCTTTTCCTTACTATCCAGATCAAATTGCAGGAACGACAGCGTTTTCAACAGTTTCGCGAATGGACCTTCTGGAAGCGGTTTTTTGGCGTTTATTTTTTCATGTTCGATGAACGCCTCCAGACCTTCGCGCTGATAAATTATCTCCGATTCTTCCGAAAACAATACCGCATCACCGTCAAACGCTATCCTGATTTGATCTAGCTGATATTGCGGATCTGCCGATGGGCTATCGTATATCAGGCCCGAGGCAACATTCGATATTACCGCTGCCTGAACGTCCTCCTCGGTTGCTGACAAAAACAGATCGACATCAAACGCATCGAGATACTTGGCAACGGGTTCTCCCCCGGTAAATACAGCCCGCGTAACATCAAGATTGTAGTGGTCGATGGAGTTGGAAATTCGCAAACTGGTATCAGCAGAATTGCGCGATATGATCACGACTTCTATTCGTCGAGTTTCTTTATCGATCTGGTTGATGCGCAGCATCGAGTTTATCAGTGCGAATCCCGCCCCTGGTTCGAGCACCTCGTTTTCATGTTCCAGTTGATAACGACAATAGGCTTCCAGGCCCTCGTTTTCGTAGATCTCGTTTTCTTTGCTCAAATTGAACAAGGCACGGGAAGAGACACCGATGACAAGGAAATTGCTTAAGTCATAAGCCATCAGCGGTTCACCGCAGCTTTTTTATCATGATCTTCGACTTTCGATTGGGGTTATAGCTTGTCTGTCTGATCTTCGGTAGCGAGGATACGGCTGCTTCGACAAAACCGTTTTCAATAAACCAGTGTGAAGTTCGGGTGGTCAGTATGTATAACTGTTTAATTTCCTGCTTATTTGCCTGGTGTTCGGCCACTTGTAGCAGCTGTTTTCCCAGTCCGGAGCGCTGATAGCTGGCATGAACGGCGAGGCAGGCTACCTCGGCTATTCTCTGGTCCGGATCGGGTATGCAGGCAACGCAGGCGATGACCATGCCATCCTTTTCGATGACGTGAAAATGCCCTATTTCAAGCTCGAGTTGTTCCTTCGAGTGTTCTACCAGTGCGCCACTCGATTCAAGCGGCTCGATCAGTCTTAAAATGCCTCCGATATCATCGCTGTTTGCAGGTCTGATACCCTCGTAAAACGAGTTGGTAATCATCGTACCGTAGCCATCACGGGTAAATAATTCCAGCAATAACCCGCCGTCAACCCGTTGATCGATGATGTGCACTCGGGTGACACCCGATTGAATTGCATTAACGGCATTTTTTAACAGGCCTCTTAAATGGCCGGGAGTCTGTTTGTTCTGGATTAAATCATCACATTCAGAAGTCGACAGGGTGTCTGCCAGCTCTTTATCCTCCCGATCGGGTTGAATAAAGATCAACTTGTCGGCAGCCAGCGCCGTAGCGGTTTCAGTTGCCAGCTCCTCGGCAGGCAGGTTAAATACTTCACCGGTTTTGGAATAGCCGACATTGGACAGCAAGATGACGTGATTTTTTTCCAGCAGGTCGTTGATCGCTTCGTGCTTAATATCCCGAACCTTGCCCGAATGTTGCATATCGATACCATCGATGACGCCTAGCGGCATTCCAGTGATAAAATTTCCGCTAACCAGGGATATCTCGGAACCTGACATCGGTGTATTGGGCAGCCCCATCGATAGCTGTGATTCGAGATGGGACCTGACCTCGTTGATAGCCTGAATGATGTAGGGCAGCGACTCCACATCGCTAATTCGAATATTGCGATTAAATTTTGACGTGATATTGTGTTTCGCAAGCTGCTGATCGATTTTGTTTCTGCTACCGTGCAAAATAACCAGTTTGTTGCCCAGGTGATTGAGCAGGGCAATATCGTGAATCAGACCGGTGAGACGCTCAGACTGAATGACCTCATCAGATATGAGAATTATAAATGTTTTTTTACGATGTGCTTTGATATAGGGGGCTGTACCTCTAAACCATTGGACAAAGTCCTGATTGCTACTCATTAGAAAAAAGTATCCGATAAAATGATGGGTTCATAAACTATTTGCTGATCGACACAATATCACCTGATTAAAAGGAATTCCAAGATTAACAACAATTTCCGTTCTCAGAATATTAGCAGCTACCACTTGCAACAGCAGGAGTTGGTACAGTTTCTCTATAGCCGGGTGAAGGTTGGAATGCTGATTACCATTTTTATCTCGGCTATTGCCTCGGGTCTTGCCTATTTCGAGCTGTCGATACAGGGCAGGGAAAACTGGGTCCTGGTCTGGTTTGCACTGCTTTGTGTCATATTATTTGCACGGCTATGCTTGCTGCAAAGGTTTGCTAAACTGCAGAACAAGGAGTATTTCCCTTATCAGGAGTGGCACCGTAAGTTTTATATCGGTGTAGTGGCATCGGGTTTGATGCAGGGTTGTGGTGCGGCGGCGTTAATGCCCTATGTCACGTCTAATGTACAAATAATATTGCACTCTCTTTTGCTGAGTATGGCCGCCGGTGCCATTGCTTATCTTTCTATGTCGTTACGCATCTATATCTCCTACCTGGTGACGATCATGTTACCAGTCACTATCTGGCTTTTTCTACGTCAGACACCCGATGGTTATGTACTGGGTTTGCTTTACCTGTTTCTGATGACGGCAGCCTCGATTAGTGTCAAGCGTATGAATGTACTGATCAACGATGCGTTATATTATCGATTCGACAACGAGACACTGGTCGAAGACTTGCAGCGGTTGTTGGCTTCGGTTTCTAAATCGAATAAGGCTCTCGAAAAAATTTCAACCACCGACGAGCTTACCGGTGCTTCCAACTACCGTGCTTTTCGGGTTGAACTGGAGGAAGTCTGGCGTCAACATCGAGGAACGAATATTCCAGTGTCATTGGTAAAGCTGAATATTGATTACTATCGCGAATACAATGCGCATTATGGCCTCGACTCGGGTGATCTGCAATTACGCGAAATCGCACGCCTGTTGTTGGCCGAAACATCGCACCAAAATCAGATGGTGGCACGACTCAACGGTGCCGAGTTTGCAGTTCTCCTGCCCGGCGTCAGTTGCGAAAATGCCCGACTATTGATGTTGCGTGTTATTCAGGCACTGGAAGATAAAAAAATTGAACATGCCAAATCCAAAATTAATCAATACCTGACTTTGAGTGTGGGCTTGAGCTGCCAGGTAATTGGCGATAAGTCGTCATCGCGCGAACTACTTGGCAAGGTTTATAATGCACTCAAGTCTGCCAAGGATAAAGGCGGAAATCGGATAGGCATAGTGGAAACCTGAGCAAGCTTTAATCAGAGTTCGATCTATTTTAACAGTGTTTCGAGCAGAGCTTTTTGTGCGTGCAGTCGATTTTCCGCCTCCTGCCAAACCGCGCTTTGCTTGCCGTCGAGAACGCTCGCTGAGACTTCTTCACCACGATGTGCAGGCAGGCAATGCATAAACAGGGCATCCTTGTCGGCCAGAGCCATGATTCTGCTGGATATCTGAAATGCAGAAAAGGTTTTTAACCTGTCTTCCTGTTCCTGCTCTTGCCCCATGCTGGCCCAGACGTCGGTCACTATCAAGTCGGTATCCCTGACTGCCTCATCGACATTGTCATAAATTTTTAATCGTTTACCTGCACTTTTTACCAGTCCTGCGTCGGGAGCGTGATTGACCGGGCATCCTATATGCAAGTTAAAATCAAATCGGATCGCGGCATTGATATAAGAGTGGCACATATTGTTGCCATCGCCAATCCAGGTGACGGTGGCACCTTCAATGTCACCACGTAATTCGAACCAGGTCTGCATGTCTGCGAGTAGTTGACAAGGGTGCAATAGATCGGTCAGGCCGTTGATCACCGGGCTGGAGGAGTGCCTTGCGAGAGTGAGCAGGCGCTCGTGGCCGAAGGTTCGGATCATGATACCGTCAACCATACTGGATATCACTCTGGCACTGTCTTCTATCGGTTCGCCACGACCGAGTTGTATGTCTTTTGGCGACAGAAACATCGCGTGACCACCAAGCTGACTCATACCGGTTTCAAACGAAACCCGGGTCCGGGTCGATGACTTCTCGAATACCATCGCCAGTACCTTGCCTGTCAGCGGGGTATGAGAAATACCCTGCCTGAGTCGTTGTTTTACGTCGATGGCCTGATGGATCAGGGATTTGAGTTCTTCACTGGAAAAGTCAAGCAGGCTGAGAAAATGGCGTACAGGCATGTTTCTGGCTCAGTTAGATTGGGAAAATGTGTTAATGCAGGGAATTAGCAGTTCGGCGAGTTCAATTGTATGGTCTGAATCGATAGTTAATGGTGGTAGCAAGCGAATGACGCGCTCGGCTGTGACATTAATTAATAAACCCTGCTCCAGTGCAAGCGCTACCAGTGTCTGGCAATTCTGTTTCATCTCGATTCCTATCAGCAGACCTCTATGCCGCACCTCTAGCACCGAATCATTGCCGGCCAGGCCTGCCTTTAACAACGCCACCAGTTGGTCGCCACGTTGCGCAGCGTTATCTGCAAAATTATTCTTTACGATCGCGTCGAGCACAGCGTAGGCAACTCGACATGCAAACGGATTTCCACCAAATGTTGAACCGTGATTGCCGGGATGAATTATATCGGCGGCTTTAGCGCGCGCGACACAGGCGCCAATTGGAATCCCGTTACCGAGGGCCTTGGCCAGGGTCATTACATCGGGAACAATATCTTCGTATTGATACGCGAACAGCTTTCCGCTACGGGCCAGACCGGTTTGAATCTCGTCGAGCATTAAAAACCAGTTATTTTTGTCGCATATTTGCCTCAGCGATTTCAGATACCCGGGATCAGGAATGATAATTCCAGCTTCACCCTGAATCGGTTCAACCAGTATTGCCACCACCTTTTTATTGTTCTTTGCAATGGCACTAATCGACTCCACATCGTTAAATGGCGCGCGTACGAACCCGGAAACCAATGGCTCGAAGCCGGCCTGAACCTTACGATTTCCAGTTGCGCTCAAGGTCGCCATAGTGCGTCCGTGAAAGCTGTGTTGCATGACGACTATTTGTGGATCTTTAATGCCGCGTTGGTGCCCATACAGGCGCGCAATCTTTAACGCGGCTTCATTGGCTTCGGCACCCGAGTTGCCGAAAAAAACACGATCCATACCTGACAACTGGGTGATGTGACGCGCCAGTTTCTGTTGCCATTCGATACTATAAATATTGGAGGTGTGCAACAAACAACCGGCCTGTTGCTTTATCACTTTGGTGACGGCAGGATAGTTATGACCGAGGCTGGTCACCGAGATGCCACACAGTGCATCCAGATACTTTTTATCATCGGTGTCCCACAGGTGTATACCGTCCCCTCGCGTGAAGGCGACTGGTAGCGAGTTGTAGGCCTGGATTAAATGTTCTGACATGATGGCGCTAGTGCGTGAAAAAACGCTCAAACATACGCCGATTGACGCCTATTTCAAGTTATTTTATTCAGTGCCAATTAAATAAGCCATGCAACAATAAAAAGCCCCGCGCTAGCGGGGCTATTAATGACTCAGGTTGTCCGAATTAGACTGTCTTATTTAGTACGGGAAACCACCGTGTCCGAAAGCTGTCATTGATAGCAACATCGGAATCGACAATGCCGTATTTGTTCGTGAAGCCATTAATGCAACAAACTTGGCACTGGCAATTGCATCAGGTTCGTGTGTTTTACCGTCGAGACCGAGAATTTTCTTCTGGTTTGGCCAGATTAATACCCAGACATTGAACAGCATGATAGTGCCCATCCAGGCGCCGATGCCAATAACAGCTGCCCCGGACTTAAGCATGAATGCATCGCCAAGTATGCCCAGTCGGGCAAGAATTACAGCGCCGCTTATCCAGGTTGCCAGGGCACCCCAGCGAAACCAGAGTAGTGCTGTCGGAGCAATATACTTGTTGATGGCAGCAGCGCCAGGACCACCACTACCTGCTTCCGATAATGCGGTAGCAACTCCAGGTACCTGTACAAAATTGAAATAATAAAGCAAGCCGATCCAGGTGACACCAGCCAGGGCATGTACCCATACAATCATTCCTACCGGATGCGAGCTACCGTCTTTGAAAAGCAAAATGATGATTACTGACAGGATAATGCCTGCGACAATCGTGCCAGTGATAGATTTTAAAGGATTCATGGATGACTCCCTGAAATAAATGTTTAGAATATAGGGGCAGTGGTTAACACCTTGGCGAACAATAGTCCCTCCCCCTAGCACGCGGCGGAGTATAAGGGCTTTCTGAATACGGCGCAACGAATCTCTAAAGGCGTTGGAAGCTATCAAATTTACTGATAAAAGTGGGGTTGTATGTGCGGTCTATATGGCGCATTAAGTTTTAACGGGCGAAGCATAGAACCCGGGCTTGCCGCGGCAATGTCAGAGAAAGTGGCGCGTCGAGGACCCGATGACCAGGGAGAATGGTTTGATGGCCCGATAATGCTCGGGCATCGACGATTATCCATTATTGATTTATCACCGCAGGGGCATCAGCCTATGCATGATGCAAGTGAGCGCTACAGCATTGTTTTTAACGGTACAATTTATAATTATCCCGGGTTGCGCGAACAACTGATTGCCGATGGATATAGGTTTAATTCGCAAAGCGATACCGAGGTCATACTCAATGCTTATGCTTGTTGGGGTGAGCAATGTACTGAAAAGCTGCATGGTATGTTTGCCTTTGCTATCTGGGATAAAAAGAACCAGTCACTGTTTCTCGCACGCGATCGAATGGGCATTAAACCGCTCTACTATGCGCAAACCCGGAGCGGGTTTTATTTCGCTTCAAACCCCCAGGCATTATTGGCTACTGGTCTCTGCGATACGAGTATCGATCCGGTCGGGCTACACCATCAACTTAGCTTGCACGCGGTAATTCCTGCGCCACGAACCCTGTTGAAAGGAATACGTAAATGTCGACCCGCATTTCATATCCTTGTCGACAGCGATGGTGGTATGAGTGAATCAAGGTACTGGTCGCTACGGGCCAAACGCCCGGCTCAGCCACTGTCGTCAGAAGAGTGGAATATTGCTATTCGCGATGCCCTGATGGATTCGGTAGAGAAACGCCTGAATGTTGCCGACGTGCCGGTTGGTGTTTTGCTTTCAGGCGGTCTTGACTCCAGTTTACTGGTGGCATTGCTGGCAGAGTCAGGGGTGGGCAAGATCAAGACTTATAGCATTGGATTTGAAGACCAGCCCGAAGAAAAAGGTAATGAGTTCGAATTCTCTGATGCAGTTGCACAAAAGTATGACACCGAACATCAGAAATACCTGATTCCGAATGACCAGGTGATTACGCGATTGCCCGAAGTGATAAGTTCGATGGCGGAGCCGATGGTAGGTCAGGACGCCGTGGCTTTCTTCCTGCTATCAGAACAGGTCAGCAGAAGCGTCAAAGTAGTGCAAAGTGGACAGGGCGCCGATGAAGTATTTGCCGGCTACTTCTGGTATGGACCCATGCAGGCGTCAAGCGGATCGCCGTTACAGCGATTTGCACCTCATTATGTTGATCGGGATCATGCCGAGTTTTGCGATACAGTGGAGAAACAATACCGCGGCGAAGATTATACATCCACGCTGATCGAAGATAATCTCGATACTGAACAGGCCGACACATTTATGGATGCCGTGTTACGTTTCGATGTGACCACCCTGATCGTCGATGACCCGGTGAAACGCGTTGATAATATGACCATGGCCTGGGGTCTTGAGGCGCGGGTTCCGTTCCTCGATCATCAACTGGTCGAGCTGGCAGCAGCCTGCCCGCCCGAGCTAAAACTTAAACATCAGGGCAAGGGAGTGCTCAAGGAAATTGCGCGTGGAAGAATCCCTGACGCTGTTATTGATCGACCCAAGGGTTATTTTCCGATGCCTGCATTAAAATATGTACGTGGAGACTTCTATCAGTTTATGGCAGATACCCTGAATAGCCAATGCAGCCGGGAACGCGGTATTTTTAATCAAGCTTATATCGATCGCTTATTGGTGGAGCCCGAAAAATATTTCACCCGATTAAATGGCAGCAAGCTCTGGCATTCGACCGTACTTGAATACTGGCTACAACAGCATGTTGGATAACCAGGGCCATTCGTTGGTGGCCCAAAGCTATATTCAAATGAATAAAAAATGATCACACCGATATTATTCGGCCAGAAAAACGAGTATTATAATAACCAAGTAATTTAGTCAGTTATTAATAGAGGATTATCGATGGACGTTTTGGAACGAATCAAAAATCAGGTTGAAGCTCACCCGCTTATCATTTATATGAAGGGGACACCACAGTTACCGCAATGCGGTTTTTCGAGTAAAACCGCTGAGGCACTTAAGTCACTCGAAATCGAGTTTGCCTATGTCAACGTGCTGGCCGACCCGGAAATTTTTCAGAATTTACCGCGCTACGCGGACTGGCCTACCTTTCCACAGGTTTATGTAGATGGCGAACTCATCGGCGGTTGTGACATTACACTGGAAATGCATGCATCGGGAGAACTAGAGAAACTTGCCAGTGCGGCGTTAGAAAAAAAGGCCAGTTAGACAATAGGGGTGCCCGATAATTTGGAGGGGTAAATTAATGCCAATTTGACTTAGCGGGTTAGCTATATGACCAGGATTTTATTAACACGCATCAAGATCATTGCAAATCCTTTTGCACCAGGGCGATAATTTCGCCCACGCTTGGCACAGGATCCAGGCCATGCCCGTGCCACACGCCGACCGACATATCAAGCTGTTTGCCCTGGTCACTGGTCTGACGGGTGTGGCGTTTGATGTTGTCGACTAATCGCTGAAACATATCGAGATTAAAATCATCAGGTTCCTGGTATTGAATCGTAACTGCAAAAGTATTGACGTCGAATCGAAAAACCCTGTCCATAGGTCGTAGCGCCAGTTGCAGAGAATTGGAAATGGTTTTCAGGGTTCCGGGACGTAATTCCGAACTTCCCGATTTTACTTCGATAAGACCGACAGCCAGGCCGCCACCCCTGCCGACACTATTGCTGACCAGGGACCTGATATGTAATTCCAGCTGTGCCCGGTTAGGCAGCATGGTTGCCCGGTCCTGCTGACTGTACTGCTTCTCCTGAATGATACGGTTACCGAGGGAACGTGTGCGTTCGCGCAGCTCATTTTGTTGATAGGCGGTTCGCGCGGCGCCAAAAACACGCGCTGACAGTTCATACTGGTTTGCCGATTTCGAAACAAAATCGTCTACACCGCGCTCAAATGCAACCACGATACTGGACGTGGTATCCTCGGCTGTCAGCAACACGATGCCGGTATATCGGTCGTTATTTTCATCCCAGCGCCGGATAAGATCGGTCACCTCCAGTCCATTCAGCCCCGGCATCCAGAAATCTGCGATAACGACGTGAGCACGGCGTTGATTTAACAGGAAAAGGGCTTCCTCACCCGAGGATGCTGTGCGTATATCGCTAAAACCAGATTTTATTAATCCCGATTTAACCACTGCCCGGCTAAATTGAAGGTCATCGACAACGATTACTGAGAATTCTTCTTTTAGCAAGGTTCTAGCGGTCGGATATTGTTGACAGGGGATTATAATTTAAAATCATGCTTCTGGCTGCACAAACGGGGTATCGTTAATAATTTTACAGAACAGCAATGCTGTCATTTCAGCATCGTAAATTGCCGAATGAGCCTCGTTGGTATCCCACTCGAATCCAGCTGCCTTAACCGATCGCGCAAGTACGGTTTGACCATACATCAGTCCGGCCAGGGTGACAGTGTCAAAATTACTGAATGGATGGAAGGGATTGCGTTTAATACCAGTGCGCCGCGCCGCGGCATTGATAAACTTTAAATCAAAGAAGGCATTGTGCCCAACCAGGATCGCCTTATTACAAGCCTGCCGCTTGAGGGCTTCCCGAACCTGTTTAAATATCTTCGGTAGCGCCTGTTTTTCATCCTGCGCCAGTCGGAAGGGATGGTCTACATCGATGCCGTTAACCGCCATCGAAGCGGGGTCAAGAATTGAACCTTCAAATGGTGTGACATGGCAGGAAACCGTTTCAGCACAGTAGATCTGGCCCTGCTTGTCCATATCCAGGATAACCGCGGCGATCTGCAACAGAGCATCGGTCTGTTCGTTAAAGCCACCGGTTTCGACATCGACAACTACAGGTAAAAATCCCCGGAAACGCTCGCACATTGGTGTGAAGTCAGTCATTTTCTATCACCCGCCAATGTAAAGTTTTGCCAGCCTTGAAAGGAATCAGAACCTGTTGCCCAAATGGCAGGGTTTCGGGGACGGCCCAGGAAGATTTCTGCAGATCAATTTTTGCGCTATTAACCGGTAGCTGGTAAAACGCCGGGCCGTTCAAACTCATAAATGCTTCAAAATTTGAAAAATCTCCTGCAAGTTCAAATGCCTCGGCGTAAAGTTCGATTGCACAATAAGCAGAATAGATACCGGCACAGCCACAGGCAGCTTCCTTCGCTTGCTGACTATGTGGCGCGCTATCGGTCCCGGCAAAAAACTTTTTCAATCCACTGGTGGCAGCTTTAAGCAATGCCTGACGATGTGCTTCACGCTTAGCAACCGGTAAACAATAATAATGCGGCCGAATTCCCTGATTGAACATCGCGTTTCGATTAATTAACAGATGATGTGGCGTGATCGTAGCTGCCAGTTTTTGATTCTGAGACTCGACATAATCGACCGCCTCACTGGTAGTGATATGTTCAAATACAATCGGCAGTTCCGGGAAGTCCGTTCGCATGGAGTCAAGATGAGTATCGATAAATCGTTTTTCCCGGTCGAATATATCGACCTCATCACCGGTGGCTTCGCCGTGTACCAATAATGGCAGTTGATACTCCTGCATTGCATCGAGTAGAGGGTATATATGCCTGATATCGGTGACACCGGCGTCAGAATTGGTTGTCGCACCCGCCGGATACAGTTTTGCGGCAAATATATACTCTGATGTACTGGCCTTTCTGATGTCATCTATGTCGCTATTGTCGGTAAGATACAGGGTCATTAACGGTTGAAACCGGTGCCCGGCTGGCAATGCCGACAGAATACGTTTGCGATAGGCCAGGGCGTCCTGGCAGGTTTTAACCGGTGGGCTCAAATTAGGCATTACGATAGCCCGGGCGAACTGTCTGGCCGTGTCTCCAACGACTGATTCCAGGTAGGGTGAATCGCGCAAGTGCAAATGCCAGTCATCGGGTTTGATGATTGTCAGTCTGTTCATTCAGTTATTGATTTATCAAGTAATAAAGATATCGCTACTGATTATGACATGAAAAACCATTTCGGCAGTCAATATGCCTTATAATAATGTCTGATATCAACGATAATTTGAATCCGGCGACCGCAACAGGGTCCGAACCTCGGTTTCTGGAGATTCATTAAGTGCTCCTGATATTTTGCTGAATAATAAAACCAATGCGAGTAACCCATGGCGAATGATATAGACCTTGATCCGCAGGAAACCCAGGAATGGGTCGAGTCGCTCGAATCGGTATTTGAACGCGAGGGCCCGGACAGGGCACACTATTTACTGGAAAAATTGATCGACAAGGCGAGGCGTTCGGGCGCGTATTTACCCTATACGGCCAATACCGCTTACGTAAATACGATTCCGCTCTCGACCCAACGCCCGATTCCGGGAGATCAGGCGATTGAACATATTATACGGTCAGTGATTCGATGGAATGCCGCGGCGATGGTGGTTCACGCCAATCGCGTTTCGAGTGAACTGGGTGGGCATATAGCCAGCTTTGCCTCGGCTGCTACCCTGTACGATGTTGGCTTCAGTCATTTTTTTCGTGCCCCGGGCGACGACAACAAAGGGGACCTGGTGTTTTTTCAGGGTCATTCTGCACCCGGTATATACGCGCGCGCTTTTCTGGAAGGACGCATCAGCGAAGAACAGCTAAATGCGTTTCGCCAGGAAGCGCTGAACAAAAACGGTCTGTCGTCTTATCCTCACCCCTGGTTGATGCCTGAATTCTGGCAATTCCCGACTGTTTCGATGGGACTGGGACCGCTGATGGCTATTTATCAGGCGCGATTCATGAAGTATCTGGAAAATCGTGAAATCCAGCCACAGGGTGATCGCAAGGTCTGGGCCTTCATGGGTGATGGTGAGATGGATGAGCCCGAGTCACTCGGTGCGATTTCACTGGCGACCAGAGAAAACCTGGATAACCTGATTTTTGTGGTCAATTGTAATTTGCAAAGACTCGACGGCCCGGTACGGGGTAACGGTAAAATCATACAGGAACTGGAAGCAGTTTTTCGCGGTGCAGGCTGGAATGTGATCAAGGTGATATGGGGTTCTTACTGGGATCCTCTGCTCGCCAAAGACGCCGATGGTCTTTTACAGAAACGTATGGAGGAAGCCGTCGATGGTGAATACCAGGCATGCAAGGCGAAAGGGGGTGCTTATACGAGGGAGCACTTTTTTGGAAAATATCCCGAGTTAATGGAAATGGTGGCGGACATGTCCGATGAAGACATCTGGCGCCTCAACCGCGGTGGCCACGACCCGCACAAGGTTTACGCCGCCTATGCCGAGGCAGTCGAGCACAAAGACAGGCCCACGGTAATACTGGCTAAAACGGTGAAAGGCTATGGCATGGGTGAGGCAGGTGAAGGTCAAAATGTTACCCATTCGCAAAAGAAAATGGGCGAACACGCGTTGAAGGCGTTTCGCGATCGTTTCAATATACCAATCAGCGACGAGGATATTGCCGAAGCGCCGTTTTACAAATTCGCCGACGACAGTGAAGAAATGCAATATTTGCGCAGGCAGCGAGAGCAGCTTGGCGGTTTTATGCCGGTGCGCAGGAACAACGCCGAGCCCCTTGTGATACCCGGTCTGGATACCTTCGATGCCTTGTTAAAGGACAGTGGCGAACGCGAGTTTTCAACCACGATGGCCTTTGTCCGGATTTTATCAACCTTAACCCGAAGCAAGCTAATTGGTAAAAATATTGTACCGATAGTGCCCGACGAAGCCCGTACTTTTGGCATGGAAGGCATGTTTCGCCAGCTCGGTATCTATTCCTTCAAGGGACAGTTGTATGAACCGATGGATGCTGATCAGGTGATGTATTATCGGGAGGATAAAAAAGGCCAGATCCTGGAAGAGGGTATCAACGAAGCCGGCGCCATGTCATCGTGGATAGCCGCCGGGTCCGCTTATAGTACCCATGGCATCAATATGATTCCGTTTTATATTTTCTACTCGATGTTTGGATTTCAGCGTATTGGCGATCTCGCCTGGGCTGCGGCTGATATGCAGGTAAGGGGTTTTCTGATGGGTGGCACCGCCGGGCGTACTACCCTCGCGGGAGAGGGACTACAACACCAGGACGGCCATAGCTTGATCGTCGCGGGTACCATTCCTAACTGTGTTTCTTACGATCCAACCTTTGCTTACGAGCTGGCGGTAATTATCCACAATGGAATGAAGCGTATGTATCAGCTGCACGACAAGGTGTTTTATTACATTACCGTGATGAACGAAAACTATGCCCATCCCGATATGCCCAAAGGCTCGGAAGAGGGTATCTTAAAGGGCATTTACTGCCTCCAGGAGGGCGATGAAAAAGGTAAGAAAGTTCAGCTGATGGGATCGGGGACCATTTTGCGCGAGGTCATGGCCGCTGCAGATTTACTCAAGGCCGATTTCGATATCAATGCTGACGTCTGGAGTGTTACCAGTGTCAATGAACTTGCCAGGGAAGCGATAGACTGCTCGCGTTGGAATCAATTGCATCCGCTCAAAAAAGCACGAAAAAGCTACCTGGAATCCCAGCTACAAGGCCGTAAGGGACCGGCCATTATGGCCACCGACTATACCCGTGCATTCGTGAGCCAGTTGCGAGAATTTGTTCCGATGTCATTTTCGACGCTCGGCACCGATGGCTTCGGACGCAGCGATACGCGCGAAAATCTTCGAAAATTCTTCGAAGTAAATCGCTACCACGTGGTAGTAGCCGCGCTCAAGGCATTGGCTGACGAAGGCGACATCGACAATAAGATTGTTCAACAGGCCATTAAAAATTATGGCATAGATCCGGAAAAACCGAATCCGGCTAATGTCTAGCCGATCGCGCAGGAGATAACAGTGGCTGAACTGAAGACAATCAATCTACCTGATGTTGGCGATTTCGACGAAATTGAAGTAATCGAGGTATTAATCGTACCCGGGGACGAAATCAAAGCTGAAGATTCGATGATCGTACTCGAATCGGATAAGGCGACGATGGAAATTCCCAGCCCTTTCGGTGGTATTGTCAAGTCGGTGTCGGTGCGCCCCGGTGATCGGATCTCCGAGGGTACCGAGATTGCGAAAGTCGAGGCCAGTCAGCCAGCCATGGAGGATTCAACTCCGGAACAGACAACGGATAATAATTCTGAGGCTGAAATCGAACAGGCACCGGAAACAGTCACCGAGGTGACGGAACAGGCGGCTACCGAAGCAGTGGTCGTCCCCCCACATGAGTTCACTCCGGGTAAGCCCAGAAAACAACCACCCGGTAAACCATTAGATGTCTCGGGAGATAATGCAGGCAAGATTCTGCACGCCAGTCCCTCTATCCGACGATATGCGCGTGAGCTTGGCGTCGGTCTAGAACAGGTCATAGGAACCGGTCCCAAAGGCCGGGTTTTGAAACAGGACGTGAAAGCCTATATCAAGGCGTCCCTGTCTAGCGCCGGCCCGGGCGCTGCGAGTGGCCTGGCGGTATCGGCAATGCCGGAGATCGATTTTTCCAGGTTTGGCGAAATTGAGACGGTCCCACTCAATCGAATTCAGAAAATATCGGGTGCCCATTTGCATCGCAGCTGGGTGAGCGTTCCGCACGTTACCCAGTTTGACGAGGCCAATATTACGGATCTCGAGGCTTTCCGAAAATCTCTTGCAAAAGAGGCCGAGAAAAAAGGTGTTCGGCTGACACTGCTGGTTTTCGTGATGAAAGCGCTGGTCGCATCGCTAAAGGCGTTCCCGACATTTAATGCATCGCTGGAAACTAGTGGCGAAAGGCTGATACTGAAAAGTTACTTTCACATAGGCGTGGCAGTAGATACGCCAAATGGATTAGTGGTACCGGTGATACGCGATGTCGATCAAAAAGGTTTATATGATCTGGCGGGCGAGCTCGCTACCACTGCGGAACGTGCACGTGAGGGTAAACTGTCACCGACCGATATGCAGGGGGGTTGTATGACTATATCTAGCCTCGGCGGTATAGGTGGCATCCAGTTCACGCCCATTGTCAATGCGCCCGAAGTCGCAATTTTGGGGATAGCAAAGTCCAAAATGCAGCCGGTTTACCAGGGGGATGGCAGTTTTACGCCGGGGTTGATTCTGCCGTTGGCTTTATCTTACGATCACCGCGTCATAGATGGCGCACAGGGGGCCAGATTTTCCAGTCATCTGAGCCGGGCAATCACAGATATTAGAAGGGTGTTACTCTAGCTATGAGCATAAAAGAACTGATTTTACCAGATATAGGCGGTTTCGAGAGTGTCGAAATTATTGAACTACACGTGGCGGTCGGCGATAAGGTAAAAAAGGAAGACCCTATCCTGACACTGGAGTCGGACAAGGCAACGATGGATATTCCATCACCCTATAACGGCACGATCAGCGAACTCAGCGTCGTGGTTGGTGACAAGGTTTCAGAAGGCGGAAAACTGGGTAGCCTGAAATCCACTGACAAAGCGCCTTCTGCGGAAAAATCATCTTCGAGCGCCAAACAAACCAGCGCAGCAGCGCCCACAGTCGATGCAGGATCCGACAAGAGTATCGAGGTGCTAGTGCTGGGCGCCGGTCCCGGTGGTTATACAGCCGCATTCAGGGCTTCTGACCTGGGCAAAAAGGTGATATTGGTCGAGCGATATGATTCGCTTGGCGGCGTTTGTCTGAATGTTGGCTGCATTCCGTCCAAGGCATTGCTACATACCGCCCAGATTATCAATGAAGCCGATCATATGAAAGCCAACGGGGTCGATTTCGGCAAGCCCAAAATTGATTTGAAAGGGGTAAATGGATTCAAGGATAAGGTGGTGACAAAACTGACCGGTGGACTGAAGCAGTTAGCCAAACAACGCAAGGTTGAAGTGGTCACCGGCGTCGGAGAATTCATCGATGGGAATCATATCAAAGTCGTCCATGGCGGCAACCAAACCAGTATCCAGTTTGAGCACTGCGTAATAGCTGCGGGTTCGCAGGCTATCGAAATTCCTTCGTTTCCAAACGATGATGAGCGACTGATCGATTCTACCGGTGCGCTGGAATTAACCAATGTGCCTAAAAAATTGTTGATTATCGGTGGTGGCATTATCGGACTCGAAATGGCAACTGTTTACCATGCACTCGGATCGGAAATTACCGTGGTCGAATTTATGGATAGCCTGATCCCGGGCTGTGACAAGGACCTGGTCAGGCCATTAAATAAAATCATCAAGAAACGCTACAAGGAAATACATCTAAGTACAAAAGTGACCGAAATCAAGGCTCAGAAAAGTGGTTTAAAGGTGAGTTTTGAGGGGGCCAAGGCACCGGATCCCCAGGTTTATGACAAGGTCCTGGTCGCGGTCGGCCGCAGACCTAACGGCTTAAAGATTGGCGCAGAAAAGGCGGGTATCCAGGTCGATGAAGCCGGTTTCATCCAGGTTGATAAGCAGATGCGTACCAATGTCGCCAATATCTTTGCAATCGGCGATATTGTCGGAAATCCGATGCTGGCGCATAAAGCGACCCACGAAGCCAAGGTGGCGGCCGAAGTAATTAGTGGCATGAAGTCGAGCTTTGAACCGATGACTATACCCTCGGTTGCCTATACTGATCCGGAAATAGCCTGGATGGGATTGAGTGAGACCGAGGCTAAAGCGCAGGGCGTAGAGTACGAAAAAGGTGCTTTTCCCTGGGCGGCGAGCGGACGTTCTCTCGGCCTGGATCGAGATGAAGGCTTGACCAAAGTGCTTTTTGACAAAGAAAGCAAGCGCATACTCGGTGCTGGAATTGTCGGCCCCAACGCAGGTGAGTTGATCGCCGAGGCGGTCCTGGCGTTGGAAATGGGTGCCGATGCAGAGGATATAAGCTTGACCATACATGCCCATCCAACCCTGTCTGAAACTTTCAATTTTGCGGCAGAAATGGCTGAAGGAACCATTACCGATTTGTATATCCCAAAGAAGAAGTAATACAACGATGGTAGGTATGGATTTACTCCATTTTTCTGAAACTGGTGATGGTGAACCATTGTTTATTTTGCACGGATTGTTCGGGTCGAGCAAAAACTGGCAATCGCTGGCCAGAGTGTTTTCGCAGCACTTTAAGGTTTTCACGCTCGATCTGCGCAATCATGGCCAGTCATTTCATCATCGGGAAATGAACTACGCGGTTATGGTCGGCGATGTATATCGCCTGATGGTTCATTTAGGCATCGATTCCTGTTCGTTGATAGGTCACAGCATGGGCGGCAAAACAGCCATGTTGCTGGCCCTGGAACACCCGCAAATAGTCTCAAAACTGGTTGTAGCTGACATCGCCCCGGTTGCCTATTCGCATGCTTACAACCACTTAATAGACCCGATACTGCGTTTAAAGCTGGATCAACTGGATAGCCGATCATCGGCCGATAAGCAGTTGCAAAGAGACATACCAGACACTCTGTTGCGCAACTTTTTGTTGCAAAACCTGGGACGCAAGGATGATCAATGGCACTGGAAAGTTAATTGGGCAGCAATCGAGCGCCAGTTTAATCACTTAACCGGGTTCCCGAATCTGCCCCCAGCGTGGAATGTTGCAATCCCAACCCAGTTCATTCGTGGTGAGCATTCGGAATATATCGGTGACGCCGAAGAAGTAGAAATTGCGGCCCACTTCGAGAATGCAACCATTAAAACAATCCGCAATGCAGGTCACTGGTTACAGGCTGAGCAGCCGGAGGAATTTTCTCAGCTGGCACTCAATTTTTTACTACCCCAAGGCAACTAGATGTCTGATAAATCTGATTAACTCGTGAATAACCCAGTACCTAAATTATGGCAACCTGGTTTAACCGGATGCCTGTTTATCGTCACCTACCTGATCAGTACTACCGAGAGCGCCAGGTTGCTTGAACACGAGATCTCCAGGTTCATTTTAAAGCTACTACTGTCGGATCGGGAGCTATTTAGCCTGTCCTCAGTCAATCTGGCGCCACAGTCGGCGGTGATATTGCTATACAGCATTTTGCTGACAATTTTTATCATTAAGTACTGGCGCAAGGGGACTACCGCCATTTCTTTTCTGGTGGTTAGCATTATTCTTTTGGGATTGTTGATGACCCTGGTGGCGCTGGTCATTTTCAGCCAGGTTTTCCTGCCGGTCGGTCTACCCGCACTGGCAGTAATACTGGGTGCCTCACCCTACTGGTTTGCCGGCTGGTATCGCCGGGCCAGCCCAGTCATATTGTCGGGCGAGGATACCCTGTCCCTGGCTGAGACTCGTAAGCTGATCGCAGAAGGTGACTTTGATGCGGCCCTGGATATGTTAAAACAATGTAAATACAGCGGTGAAATACTCGAACTCGGGTACGAGTTGGGCAAGCTGTTTGAGTTGGGTAAAAACTGGGATGGCGCATTGAATTTATATCAATGGTTGGCGCGGTTTGATCCGGGTATGGGCGACTTTGTTACCAGAATCGAAAAAATGAGGCGTCAGCACGAGCGGGGTAGAAAAACGATTAAAGAGGATGAAACCCTGCATATTGTAGGACACTATGAGCTGCGTAAGAAGATTGCCCAGGGAGCGTCGGCTTCGGTTTACGAGGCCTATGATATGCGCACCCAAAACCGGGTCGCATTAAAGGTTATGTTGCCGGACAAGAAGACAAAATCTGAGCGCGATCGAATCGATCACTGGTTACACGAAGCGGAAATCATCTCCCAATTTGAGCATCCCAATATTGTAAAAATACACGATGCCGCGAAATACAGAGATACCGCATTCATTGCAATGGATTATATTGCCGGTTACCCGATGTCACAGCGCTTGCGAAAACAGGAATATATTACGGTTGGCGAATGTATTCGAATTTCCAGGTCGGTTTTAAAGGCGCTGTCAGTCGCACACGCTCACGGGGTTATTCATGGGGATATTAAACCGGCAAACATCATGTATGATGAAAAACTGGACACCTATATCGTCACCGATTTTGGTGCGGCCTACACCGATTTTGAAGACCGGCATGGTAGCAACACAATTGTTGGCACCCCGGCTTATATGTCACCCGAGCAGCTCGAAGGCAAAAAGATGGATGGGCGTTCTGATTTATTCTCCCTGGCTGTTACCCTGTATCACCTGCTGACTGGCCATCAACCCTTCACCGGCGAAAATCTGTATCAATTGAAGAAAAGCATTATTAATGACCAGCCTGATCTGGATCATTTCACGCTACCGGTCGGAATTATGGAAGTTATCATAAAAGCCCTTGAGAAGAAGGCCTACATGCGTTTTGCCGACGCGCAGCAAATGCTTGCCGCGGTGGAGTATAGTGAAGCGCAGTTAAAACAACGATTGCAGGGTAAAAGCTAGTAGGTATCAGGTCAAAAAAAACCGCCTCTGATAAGGCGGTTAATAGGGTATTTCAAATTCGGTTCTTAATCGCTGCAACCATGTTTCAAGCTACCAGGTTGGCCCAGCTAGTTAGCTATCGGAAGTGAGACTGTCATTGTTGACTGGTCTTAAAGTTCTGATAATTTAGCCACTGTAAAAATTCCTGATATTCTTCGGACTCCCTGTCTTCTGTCTTGAGCTGATTCCAGATCTTGAACTGTTCAAACTCGGCTTTATCATCCAGTGCTACAGAACTCACTTGATCTTGTTTTGCTGATACCTGTTTTTGCTCCGAGCTGTAAAGGGTCTTAACATCGTCGGATAAAATACGTCCGTTATCAACCCATTCGTTATCAGTATCAAAACCATCGTCGACCGGGCCAGTTACGGTACAGGCACCGAGTAAAAAGGTGCAAAATAGAATTACTAGGCGTTTTTGATTTAACATCATGCTCGCGATTCCCTGGATAAAAAGTGAGTGCCTTGACTAAGACCGAAAATATTCGAATTCATTCACCGGAATTTAAAAAATAAATTAAAAAAAGAGCGACCCGATAGGCCGCTCTTTAAGATTACCACAAAGTTACTGTTAGAACTTAAGCCGAGTACCGATTGCTGTGAGATCCACTGACTGTGCTCCCCCACCAGTAGAATCGACAACACCAGTAGAATCGAGTGTACGAACCGTCGCAAATAGCTCAACACCCTTATGCGGGAAATAAGCATAGGTAAAGCCGGTAGAGTCTCCTTCTGTTACAGCAGCATCATTTTCGCCATCAGCCTGGTCGACAGCGAACGCATGCTTACCCTTCTTGTAACCGACTTTAAAGAATGTCGCATCGCGTGTACCACCAGTTATATCACTCTCAGATATGGCTACTGTGAAGTTCAAACCATTATTCAATAGCAGCGAAGCGGAACCACCGCTTATATCGGCACCGTCGACAGGAACACAAGTGGGGGTTGTGTCACAATTACCACCGACATCGTCTGTGTCATCTTTGGAGTCAGCAGTTGAACCAGTATAATAGGCGGCACCGAATTTGTGGCCAAAGAGGGTTCCCTTGTATCGAACCGCAAGTTCGTTAGCATTACCCTGGTTGGCACTTACTGCAAAGCTAAAACCATTGAAGCTAGGGGAGTCATAACGCACACGGTTTTGACGGCTGTTAGCATCAAACATTTTATAGACAGTATTCCATGCGATACTATCGTCGTCGGCGGTTCCGTCAAGATCCGGTGTTATTTTGTAGCCACCCCAGTTGGAATCGAGGGTTGAGGGTGATGCGAGCACGGTACCCGACATGTCGACTTCGGTAGCGCCATTGCCCGCGCCGTCACCTCTACCGAGAGCTATTGATCCAAAACCCCCCTTAAAATAGACATCCTGCAAACGGTTCTCTTGATTATCCCCACCATCTGTAAGTTCAGCCCCATCTCCCCCCGCAGCGCCGCGGCGTGCCTGGATTTCATACCGAAAGCCCACTGTCATACCATTATCCATAGTCTCGCTTCCGGTAAAGCGAAACCGCGAGCCGCTAAAGCCGATGTCCTGATGCTGGATTTCATCACCAACAGCGTCATCGGGCGCTACCACCATACGACTAACCTGGCCAGAAGTTTTAAATTCAAAAGCCTGGGCAGCGGGTGCCAATATCAATGAACTCGCGATGACAATCAGGGCCATTTTGCCGGTTTGTCCTAATTGCCTCACAATATTCCCTTGTCGGTATATCGAGTTTATAGTTAGATTATTCATTAGTAATTAATCTCCGTTGGTTGAAAAAGTTTTGGTGTCATTTGCGAAGTCCGCTGGTTAAAAAAGACATGTTGTTAGCGGGCGACAATTTCAAAATGACACACAAAGGTCAGCAATCGCTGTGCCAATTCAAGGTCAAATTATTTAATACGAGACAAAACAAACACTTACGCCATTAGTGTCGAATCGAGAGCAGGCTCGAGCCTGGCTGGGGATCACGGATTACGTGGTTTTTCCACGGTTACCGTGGAGTAAAAAAACAACAACCTGTTGTGGCTTCACAGCAGTTGGTAGCACAAAGATAAAAAAATTAATGGAACTGTGGTGACTTAGTGGCGTCCAATCGGTAGCGTCGTGTAATTCATCGGTTTGGGGGAAACTATAATGTCATCTGTTTCATTGAGCGATACGATCAGTG
>Ga0255047_10000622_pt1 | contig 28661 bp, 47 predicted proteins | sample JV7_2_1_MG_FD_183640 | JGI IMG/M metagenome (GOLD analysis project Ga0255047, IMG submission 183640) | Seawater microbial communities from Jervis Inlet, British Columbia, Canada - JV7_2_1 | ecosystem: Environmental > Aquatic > Marine > Inlet | place: Canada: British Columbia | collected 2016-10-06
CTCTTTTGCGCTCTCTGGCAGCGAAATCGTCATCTAGAGGGGACAGGAGGGAGCCCATGCCAGGAGTCAAGGGACAGCGGAGCGGCGGACGCAACGCCAAGACCGTCAAACAGCACCAACTGGACGGCACTCACCGCGCGGATCGGCACGGGGGCGGGTTTGCTAACCCTGATCCGCCACTGGGTGATACGCCGAAGCCGGAGTATCTCGACGGCGAGGCGTCGGCTGAGTGGGACCGCACGATCGAGCGTTGCCGCACGAATGGCACCCTCGCCGTTACGGATGACGCGGCCATCGAGAACTACGTGGACGCGCACGTCCAGTGGTGGCTGCTGAAACAGGAGCGCGACGGGCTGCCGTCGGTGCTGTGGGAGAAGGTCACGCAGCGCATGGACGAGGCCGGCCACGTCGAGACGTTCCGCGAGCCGCGCATCCACCCGGTGGTCGGGCGTATTGATAGCGCCCTCAAAACGAAAAAGGCGCTACAGGTTGAGCTGGGGTTGACTCCGGCCTCGCGGTCGCGCGTGAAGATCACGATCAAGGATGCCAAACCAGAAGCCACGCCGCTCGAGAAGCTCCAAGCCGAGACCCGGCAACTCCGCGCGGTCTAAGTGGTCCGGCTTCGGTCACCGCACCGACCTCTACGCCCGACGTGTCTGTGGTGACTCCCAGGCCGGAGACCCGATCATCACGGGCCGGCTGGTGCGGCTGGCGTGCGAGCGGCACCTGGAGGATCGGCGGCTGGCCGCACGCGTGAAGGGGCACCCTCGTGGCTGGCGGTTTAGTGAGCAGAGGGCCAACCATTGTATCGGGTTCTACGAGCGCGTGCTCTGCCTGCCCATGGGGCAACCATTCATCCTGCAGCCGATGCAGGTGTTCGTGATTGGCTCGCTGATGGGCTGGGTGGGCACGGGTGACGATGGCCAGGAGGTGCGCCGGTTCCGCGAGGCGTATATCGAGACGGGGAAGGGTAGCGGCAAGACGCCCCTGGCCGCGGGGCTGGGTCTCTACGGGCTCATCATGGACGGCGAACCCGAGGCCGAGATCTACGCGGCGGCCAAGGACCGCGTGCAGGCCCGGATTATGTTCACCGACGCGGAGCGGTTGATCGCGAGCTCGCCGGAGCTACAGAAGATGGCCGACGACGGGCGCATCGGCAAGGTGAGCAACTCGATCTCCTACCGGCCCGGCCATGCCTTCTTTCGGCCCTACTCTCGCGAGGAGGGACTCAAGTCTGGGCCGCGGCCTCACTTCGCGCTGACTGACGAGATCCACGAGCACCGGTCCGGCGAGATCTACGGCAAGCTGCTGGCAGGGTTCAAGCAGCGCCCGCAGCCGCTCATGTTGGCGATCACGAACAGTGGCTATGACCGCACGTCGATCTGCTGGCAGCTACACGACCACGGCGACAAGGTGCTCAGCGGCTTGCTCGAGGATGACAGTTTTTTCGCCTACATCTGCCAGCTTGACGAGGGCGACGATCCGCTCGAGGACGAGACTTGCTGGATCAAGACCAACCCGCTCCTCGGGGTGACGCCCAGCGTGGCGTATCTCCGGCGCCAGGCCAAGCAGGCGCGCGATGTGCCTGGGCTGCACAACCTCAATTTGCGGCTCAACTGGTGCGTGTGGACGCGCCAGGCGGACCGGGCGATCAACATGGTTCGCTGGGCTGAATGCCCGCAGGCACCGGTGCCTGCGGATCAACTGGTCGGTGCGCCGTGTTATGCCGGGCTTGACCTAGGCCAATCTGACGACTTCACTGCGTTTGTTGTGATCTGGGTGCTGTCGGATGGCCGCGTGGCGGTCCAGTCGCGGTTCTGGATACCAGGGGCCGCCCTCGAGTCGCACCCCAGCCGCCCCTATGACCAATGGCGGCGCGGTGGTCATCTGGAGGTCACGCCAGGCAACATCACGGATTACGACGTGGTGGAGCAGCACGTCGCCACGGCGTGTCGCTCGTTCGGGGTGCGTGAGCTGGCCTATGACAAGCGGTTCGCCGAGCAGATGGCCCAGCACCTCCAGGGCCAGGGCGTCACCATGGTGGACACGCCGCAGGGGTTCCAACTCAACGAGGCGTGCCGGCGTCTGGACGAGTTGATCGCTGCTGCGCGTCTCTGCCACGGCAACCAGCCGGTGCTGAGTTGGATGGCCGGGAATCTGGTATGGCGGTCCGGTCCAGAGTTGAAAGTTCGCCCAGACAAGGACGCGCCCGGCGAGAAGATGGACGGCGCGGTTGCGCTCATCATGGCGTTGTCACGCGAGATCGCGCAACAGACTCCGGTGACGCCCTACGCCGATCGGGGGGTCTTGACGGTATGACCATCGAAGAACTGCTCGAGCAGGCCAAGCGCGAAGAGGTGCTCACCGTCGATCAGTTCGCGGCGCTCGTGCAGTATCACCCGCAGACAGTCTGGCGCATGATCCAGCGCGGCGAGCTCAAGGGCGTCGTGCGGATCGGGCGGTCGATACGGATCAAAAAATCCGAAGCGCTGGCTCTCTCCTAACTTTTCTCTATACGCCTCTATACGCCTCTATACGCCTCTATGCATCGCGCTTGTAGAGGGTGCGGAGCTATGTCGAAATAAGCATTAGCATGTTGGCCGATCTGTGCTTCGCGGTTGGCCTCGTGGCGCTGACGTGTGGCGCGTGGGCCTGGTATCAGCCCGCTGGAATTATGGTTGGTGGCGTGGCGTTACTCCTGGTGGGCTTCAGTCTGGCTGGATCGAGGGCTCGGCCCGATTCCACCGAGACCTAGTCTGTGTTTCGAGGATAGCCAAATGGCCGATCTGGCCTGTCTCAGTCTGATCCATGGGACTTCTTAGTCGCCTGCTCGAGCGGCGCTCGACGCTAGCCGATCCGTCGCAGTGGTTGCTAGACGCATTCACCACGACGCCCACGGCGAGCGGCCTGAGCGTCACCCATGACACGGCGTTGAGTGTGCCGGCGGTGTACGCCGCGGTCGCGCGCATCAGCCAGACCGTGGCTCAGGTGCCGCTCAAGGTGTTCCGACGTCTGCCCGACGGCGGCAAGGTACCAGAGGAGCAGCACCGGGTGTACGGGCTGTTACATGACCAGCCGAACGGGGAGATGGACTCGTTCGTATTCCGCGAGACGCTCCAGGGGCACCTCTGCCTGTGGGGCAACGCCTACGCGGAGATCCAGCGCGATCAGGCCGGTCGGGTGGTGGCGTTGTGGCCGCTCATCCCTAGCCAGATGACGCTGTATCGCGGCGCAGACCGTGCGCTCCGCTACCTCTACCGTCTCCCCAGCGGCGAGGAGATCAAGTGGACGCGCGAGCCTGGGGAACCGGCACCGATCCTCCATCTCCGTGCGTATAGCCATGACGGGATCATCGGCCGCTCGGTGATCACGGAGGCCCGCGAGGCTCTCGGCCTGGCGCTGGCCACCCAGGAGAATGCGGCGCGGTTCTTCGGCAACGGCTCGAGCCCAGGCGGCGTGATCCAGGGTCCGCATGAGATGAACGGGGAGACTCACCAGCGGCTGAAGCGGAGCTGGGAGTCTGCTCATAAGGGGCTCACCAACGCGCACCGTGTGGCCATTCTGGAGCACGGATTCGAGTGGAAGGCCGTCGGCGTGCCACCACAGGACGCGCAGTTTATCGAGCAGCGGAAGTTCCAGGTCACCGAGATTGCGCGCCTGTTCGGGATCCCGCCGCACATGCTGGGGGATATGGAGCGGGCGACGTTCTCAAACATTGAACAGCAGAGCCTGGAGTTCGTTATTTACGCGATGATGCCGCACTACGTGCGCTGGGAGTCGGCCATCAAGCGCGACATTCTCGGCGGGCGCCGGGCCGGACCCTACTTCCCAAAATTTGTGGTCGAGGGTCTCCTTCGCGGAGACATTCAGACGCGCTATGCAGCCTATGCCGTGGGTCGCCAGTGGGGCTGGCTGAGCGCGAATGATGTGCGCGACAAAGAGGACATGAATCGGATCAAAGGCGAGGCCGCAGACGCGTATATGACGCCGCTCAACATGGCGAGCGGTGAGGAGGCCGGGGTGCGGCTCGCGAAGCTCGAGGCGCAGGAGCAGGCTCGCATGCTGGCGGTGGTCGGTGGCCAGGTGAACTAGGGGTAACTGATGCACACGACAGAGACCAGGGCTGCGCCGCGGCGTGGAGTTGCGCGACTCCGTGTCGTGGCCCGCATGGTGGCGGCGATGAGAAGCACGGAGCACTAGCTTATGAGCGACGACATCAAAGTCTGTAGGGCGATGCTGTGCGATGTGGAGTGCCGATCGGACGATGCCGATGGTGCGCTTTCCACTGTCACGGGATACGCGGCGGTGTATAACTCGCCGGTCGTGATCGCGGGCATGTTTAGAGAGCAGGTGGCCCCTGGCGCCTTCGATGGCGTGATCGCGGACAAGCGCACAACGGCGCTATTCAACCACGACCCCAACATCATCCTCGGCAACCAGTCCGGCGGCACGCTCACCTTGGAGAGTGACGACCACGGGTTGCGCTACACCGTAGATGTAGACCGCGAGTCTATGTGGGGACGCGAGGTGCTCCGGTATCTCCAGCGTGGCTCCGTGGTCGGTAGTTCGTTTGGGTTCATGCTCGACGAGGACGGGCAGAGCATCACGTATCCCGATGGACCGCACGGGCTACGCCTTCGCACGATTACGAGGGTGTCCCAGCTTCCAGATGTGTCGCCTGTGACCTTTCCGGCCTATGAGTCGACGACGGCCGAGGCCCGTAGTCAGGCGGCGGCCTGGATGGCGTCGGTGCCCTTCGTTGGCTGCGTGGATACTCGGCGGCGGCGCCTGGCGCTACGGGAGCACGAATCGGCGTGACCGCTGACTGGTTCGAGGTCCGTTGTGCGGGACCGAGCTGTAACCGGATGATCTTCCAGGGCACCAAGCCGGGAAGTCAGATGATCAAGTCCGGCGAACGGTTGGCGCGCAAGTGTGAGAAGTGCGGAACGGTGAACACGATGATCGGATCGGATGAGCCTCTCGGAGAGGGCCATGAGAGCCCCAAGAAGGCCACGGTCTAAACCACCAGAGGGCCACTGCGCGACGTGCCCCAATCTAACGCGCACCAGTGTGGGAGAGAACCGATGGCAGACATTAAGCAGAGCAAGGAACAGCGGCGCAAGCTGATCGAAGACAACCGGCTGATTCTCGACAAGGCGGACGCCGAGATGCGCGCCATGACGACTGGGGAGGTCGAGCAATACGACAAGCGCGACTCCGACATCTCGGCACTCTCCGCGACCATCGATCGCCATGAGCGCCAGGCGGCGCATGTGGTTGAGGCCGAGGAGCGTCAAGAGTCAGAGACTCGCGCCGTAGCGCCGGCCTCTCAGGCTGGGACCGGTGACAGTGGCGGGGAGGTGCGACACGGCACCGCGAGCCTGGAATACCGTGCCGCCTACGACAACTGGTTCCGGCGTGGAGACTTCGAGCGACGGGCCATGCAGGTCGGGACCGACTCAGAGGGTGGATTTCTGGTCCCCGACGAGTGGGGCTCGCAGTTGATCGAGGCCCGCGTGGCGGCCAACGTCATGCGGCAATTGGCGACCGTCATACAGACCAAGAGCGGCACGTTCACGGTGCCCAGCGAGACCAGCGACGGCACCGCGGCGTGGACGGCTGAGGAGGCGGCGTTCAATGACAGCCAGGCCGTGCTGGCTGAGCTGACGTTCTCGGCCCACAAGTGGACGCGACTCGTCAAGGTGAGCGACGAGCTATTGGCTGACAATGCCTATAACGCGGCAGGCTACGTCACCAACCGGATCGGTCGGGCCGGCGGGATCTTGGAAGAGTCAGCCTTTGTCAATGGGGACGGATCGAGCAAGCCGACAGGTATCGTCGGCGGGTCCACCTTGGGTGTGACGGCGGCCGGGACCGCTGCGATCACTACGGACGAGGTGATTGACCTCTACCACTCGCTGGCCCGTCAGTATCGGGTGGGCGCCACGTTCATGGCTGCGGACGCGACAATCAAATTGATTCGCAAGCTCAAGGACACCACGAACCAGTATCTCTGGCAGCCGGGCATGATGGCCGGCGAACCGGACCGCCTCCAGGGCCGTCCACTCGTCGCATCTGAGGACATGCCAGCGCCCACCACCGGGTTGAAGTCGGTTATCTTTGGCGACTTCTCGTATTACTGGATCGCTGACCGCGCCGGGTTCACCTTCAAACGGCTGGACGAGCTCTACGCGGCCAACGGGCAGGTGGGGTTCGTCGGCTTGGCCAGAACCGACGGCAAGCTGACGCTCGCGACCGCGGTCAATCACCTGATCCAGGCGTAAGGGCTTGGGTTGGCACGACACGACCCCGCGGGGCGGTGGCCGCCTCGCGGGGGTTTTCCAGAGACGTATGGCTGCTATGGGACGACGCAAGGTGAAGGTTCGTATGCTCTGCGGCATGGCTGGTCCTGGGTTCGACTACGCGACTGGCGATGTCGTGTTTATCGACCCGTTGCTAGCCGGGCGCTTGGTGGACCGCGGGTCTGCTGAGCACGTGCGAGAGGCGGACTCTGAGGCGACCTCGACAGGCCCGGCAGAGGTCGCCATGCGCTCGCGTCCGGCTATCCGTACGCGACACAGGCGGTCAGTGTCGTGAAGTGGGCAGATATTCATAGCGAGCTCACGGAGCAGACGGCTCCGACGGCGGTGCTGATGACGACGGCCCTGGCTAAGGACTTTTTGCGCTCTGGTGAGTCTACAGAGGGCACCGTGATTGACAACCTGGTCGACACGGCGCGACTACAGATCGAGCAGGATACTGGCCGGGCCATGGTCAACACCGTCTACGACCTCTGGGTGGATAGTTTCCCGTCAGAGCGGGCGATCGTGCTGCCGCGGTGGCCGTTGGTGACCGTGGCCAGCATCAAGAGCTATGACAAGGACGACGTCGAGACGACCATGGCGAGCGGTGACTACCTCGTGGATACCGGGCAAGGACGTCTCGCGCTCAACAGCGACGCGAGCTGGCCGTCAGATCTCAGGGTATTTAGTGGGGGGGTGATCCGGTTCACGGCGGGTTATGGGGCGACGGCGGCGACGGTGCCGCGGGGTCTCATGCACGCGGCCGAGCTCCTGCTGACCCACTGGTTTGATCAAGGGCGTGACCCGGTCGTGGTGGGTACGTCGGTACAAGAAACGGTGTTCGGCTACGGCCGATCCATTTTCCCGTATAGGCGAGAGTTTCTTGGATGAGCAAGGGCCGACGCATGACGGCGGGCGATCTGACCGAGTCGGTGGCGATCCGCTCGATCGCGCTGGCCACCGACAGCCAGGGCGGCCAGGCGGAAACGCCCTCGACGCTCGACACGGTGCCGGCGCAGATCGCAGCCCTCTCGACGCGGGCGCGGCTCGCGGCGCGGGCTGTCGGGGCCGACACGTCCTATCTGGTGAAGATACGCCAGCGGGGCGACGTGACGGACAAGATGCGTCTGCTGTGGACGCCTCGTTACGACTTCAGTGCCACGCAGAAGACGCTGGAGATTTCGGGGATGTATACGGACCCGGCCAACACCTGGCTCATGGTGCTCGAGTGCGAGGAGCGGACGTAGATGGCTGGCGAGAACGCGCTCTCACCGGTGGCCGCGGCGGTCTACACCGCGTTGAACGTGTCTGCGATGACGAACCTCGCGACCGGCGGCGTGTGGGACGACGTGCCGGAGGGGACCGCGTTTCCCTATGTCTGGGTGCGCGTCAGCGAGCGCACCAACGATTACATGGGCGGGCATGCTGGCTTCGAGGTGGACGTCCGGGTGCACGTGTTCAGTCAGTTTCGGGGTGCGGCAGAGGCGCAGTCCATCATCAGCAAGGCGCGGCAGTTGCTTCGGCACACGCTGCCCGCGGTGTCGGGGTTCACCGCGTTGCTGCTCGAGCACGAGGGCACGTCAGAACTGGCCGACGAAATGATCCAGGAGAAGCGAACCAAGCACCTGATTGCCCGCTTCCGGCTCGAGGTGGAGGAGTAATGGCGCGCGCCGGGTTCCGCATCAACGCGAGTCTCAAGGGTGACGCCGCGCTACGGCTGGCCCTCGCGGCCCTGGCTGCGAAGGCGCCGCGGGACATGGAGCGCGCGCTTGAGTTGGAAGGCGATATAGAGCTGGAGGAAATGGTCGAGCGGACGCCGGTGCTCGCGGGGGATCTGCGGCGCACGGCGCAGCGGTTCCCTGCGGAGTGGAAAGGGCGCCATCTGTCGGTGCTGATCCGCATGGGCGGCCCTGATGCGCCCTACGCGATCAAACAGCACATGAATCGGCATTATCGTCACCCACGGGGTGGACAGGACCGCTATATGTCGTCTGTGGTGCGGGAGTCTCGAAAGTTCATGGCGCATCGTGTGGGGAGGCGTCTGGATATTGTCTGATGTGGTGCTGACCGATCCGCAGCCGGCGGTCGATACGCGCCCTCGGCCGTGTCCGAAGTGTGGCGCGCCGCCCGATAGGAGACAGAAGTATGACGGGTTCGGAGAAGCGACGGGGTCGATCTGTCAAGACTGCGGCCAGGAGTTCTCGAGGGGGTAGGTTCCGCGTGCTCGGAGGCAACCCAGCGTGGCCCACGGGCGCGAGTCTCGACACGGTGCTCTCTCGCGGCGGGTTGCGGTTTTTCTCGGCCGAGGAGCTCGCCCGGTTGGAGTTTTGTCGACCAGACGTTGGGGATGTCGTAGAGGTGCCAGATGGGTCGATAGCGTATCTGCTCAGACGCGGCATGATCGAGCCGGTCATGGAGGCCGACAGCGATGGCTAAATACGGAAGCAGCAACGTCGGGTTCGTGCTGATCGGTGGCTACGACGTGCTCGGTGTGACGCGGTCGATGTCTGATGCGATCACCGCCTCGACCGAGGCGTCCGACGCGCTCGGTGATGCGTGGCGCGAAACCCTGCCCACGGGCGTGGTGTCTGCGGCCGTCGAGGCTGATGGGCTCTACGACGACGCCACAGGCAGCATCAACGACTTACTCGCGGACAACCAGCAGACGTCCAGAGTGATGACGTGGAGCCTGTCGAGCGCTGCGGTGGGTGGCGCATTCGATGGCGTGGAGGGCGTGTTCGGCGCGTCGTATTCCCGCGGCTCGAAGGTGGGCGAACTGCACAAGGCGAAGGCCAACTATGAGGTGTCCGGCAAGTATGACGCCCGCGGCGTGATCCTTCATGCGCTCTCCGCTGAGACGGCCGATTGGGACACGGAGACCAGCGGCCAGCAGGACAACGCGGCCTCGTCCTCGGCGGGTGGTGCGGCGTATGTGCAATGTACGGCGCTGACGCTCGGCGGGTATACCAGCGTGACGATCACGGTGCGCGACAGTTCGGATGACATCACCTATGGCGATCTCGTCGCCTTTACGGCGATCACTGCTGCGCCGGCTGCTGAACGGGTGACCGTGAGCGGCACGGTCGAGCGGTATACCGCGATGCAGGGGGTATTCAATGGCTCTGGCTCCGGCCAAAGCGTTACCGCGCTCGTGGGGTTCAAGCGAGACGCCTAGAACGGCGACGGGCCTGCTCGAGGAGTATGTCGAGGCGGCGCAGGGCATGGAACGGATCGCGTATCACCGCCGCACGGGCTCCGAGCCACTGGAGGGTGAGGAGGCCAAGATTGTGAGCCAGGTCGAGCGGATGTCGATCGGGCTACAACGGATCTTCCGTCGCTGGTGCGAGATCCGAATACAGAAGGACACCGGCCGCAGCTAACTGTTAGCCATACGCCACGGGTTCACACCGCGCGCCACCTGGCCACCGAGCCGGCTTCCCGCGTCTTTTGCAGTAGAGGGACGTCACGATGGCCAAATACGGAAGCAACTCTCTGGCGGTCAGTTTCGACAACAGCGGCGGCTCGCCCGTCGTGATGACTAACTACATCCGCACGATTGGGGATGTCGACGTCAAGGCGATGATGCAGGAGTCGACCGCCTTTGGCGATGCGTGGATGGAGAAGCTCGCCACCGGGATGCGTGAGGCCGGCAGCGTCACCATCGGCGGCTACTTTGACGACACCGCGACCACGGGACCGGATGCCATTTTCAACGACGTGGCGGACGGTCCGAGCGATTCCTCGCGCACGCTGTTGATCACGTGGGGCGGGTCGAAGACCACCTCAGCCGAGACGTGGATCTCGAGCTACAAGCGGATCGCGAAGGTAGGCGAGTTGACCGCCTACGAGGTCACGCTCGAATACACCGGCACCGTGACCGAGGCGTAGGCAACTGTTACGTGGGCCGACTGCGGCGGGGCCACCCTGGTCCCGCCGACTCGGCCTACCTTCACAGGGAGTCGGCAATGTTTGCGAGCAAACGCACGAAGACCATCACGACCGGTGGTGGACCCATTGTCATTCGCGCGCTGGGGTGGCGAAAACTGGAGCGGGCGCGCCAGGCTGTGCTGGACCAAGCCCAAGAGCAGGTCATGAAGCTCGGCGGCCCTGCGGTGTTGACCGCCATGCAGGACGCTGGCGGCGAGGACCGCATACGCGAGCAGGCCGAGTCACTGGGCGAGCAACGTCACTACAACCGGCTGCACGTATTGCGCGACGGGGTCGTGACTATCGACGGGGACGTCGCGACCGCGGAGGCTGTGGACGACCTCGAGGAGGACATCGCCGAGGAGGCGTTCCTGGCCATCCTGACGCTCTCGCGGGTGCAGGTGACCCCAGAGGCCGCTGAGGCAGCGAAGGCGGTGCAGGGAAACGACTGAGCGCCCTCCACGACCTCCTAGAGGGTGACGATAGCGATGACCAGGAGGTGCGCGAACTGTGGCTCCTCTCGCGCGTGTGCGAGGAGTTCCACTGTCTACCCGATGAGGGCGAACGGCTCGTCATGGATGACCCGGCACACCGCGCGATCGACATCATCGAACTACGGGCCTATGCCCAGGCGAAAGCGGCGTTTGATGGGGTCGGCGGCAAGCTCGACCAACTGGAGCAGAGCCCACTCATGGATCTGGTGATACAGCACGACGCCCGGCGCGTGCTCAGGGGGGCACGGTAGCCCATGGCCACCGTCAACGTCGGCACGCTTGAGGCGCTCCTCACCTTGCGGGATCAGCTCTCGCCAGGGTTGCTGACCGCGCAATCGAGCCTGACGCGCTTTGCGCGCACGGCCGGCGTGGCGTTGGCGGCTGTGACGGCTGTGGTGACGGCGGCCGCGGCTGCGCTGGCGGCGTTTGTGGTCAGCACGACGCGTGCGGCGATGGCGTTTGAGTCTTCGTTTACGGGCATCCGCAAGACCGTCCAGGCGACCGAGGAGCAGTTCCGGCAACTGGCCGACGGGATGCGCGAGTTGTCGCTCCAGATCCCGGTCAACGTCAACGAACTCAACAGGATCGGCGAGGCCGCCGGCCAGCTTGGCATCCAGACCGAGCACATCCTCGGGTTCACCGAGACGATGGCCCAGCTTGGGGTCACGACGAACCTCTCAAGCGATGAAGCGGCGACGGCGCTGGCACGGCTGGCGAATATCACGCAGATGCCACAGACGGCATTCGATCGTCTGGGCTCCACGGTGGTGGCCCTCGGGAACAGTATGGCGACAACCGAGGCCGAGATCGTCACGTTCGGCCTCCGCATCGCTGGTGCCGGGGAGATGGCGGGGCTGACCGAAGCCAACATCCTGTCCATCGGCGCGGCGATGTCATCGGTGGGCGTGCAGGCTGAGGCTGGCGGCACGTCGGTGCAAAAGGTCTTGATCTCGATGACGAAGGCCGCGGCCACGGGTGGCGACCAACTCGCCAGCTTCGCCAGTGCGGCTGGCATGTCGGCCGAGCAATTCGCCACCGCATTCGAGCGCGATGCGGCCGGTGCGTTCACTGCGTTTGTCGAGGGGTTGGGCCGGTCGGGGACCAAAGCGTTCGCCATTCTGGACGAGTTGGGCCTCAAGGACCAGCGGTTGATACGCAGTTTTCTCTCGCTGGCGAATGCGGGTGACGTGCTCCGCACGTCGATCGATCTCGGCACGGAGGCGTGGGCAGCCAATACCGCACTTGCAGAGGAGGCGGCTCTCCGGTTCGATACCACGGCGTCCAAACTGGAGATCTTGCGGAATCACGTTGGGGACCTGGCTATTAGCCTCGGAGACATGCTGTTGCCGCTGCTCAATGCGATCGTCGACAGTCTCACGAATTACATCAATGGTGCGATCGACTCCGGGTCCGCGACACGAGGGATGACCAAAGCGGTCGTCCTACTCCTGGACGGTCTGATCCTGGCGTCATCGGAGTTTAAGGACACCATCGTCCTGTGGAACAAGGGCGTCCTGGCGGTGTCCAAGTTGGAACGCGGCATCGTCAACATGAATCTTGCCGTAGCCGAGTGGACGGCAACAACCAAACTTGGCAGGGATGCCCAGCAACAGGCCGGCATCACGGTTCAAGATCTTCGGATGCGGCAAGGTGAGCTCAATCGGCGGATCGTTGACGCGGAGGCCGTCATCAAAAACACGACGTCTGCGACCGGCGCCTGGCGCGAGAAGCTCGAAACCTTGAAGCAGGAACTTGCGAATACCGATCAGGCCGCCAGTGCGTTCGTTGGGCCAGTGCAAGCGTCGACTCGGGCCGTGGATGCCATGCGGGTGGCGGTGACGCAGGCGACCCCGGAATTGCTCACCACGCGCGACGTGATTCAGCAAACCGGACAAGCCGCGACCAGGGCGGCCGTCGACTTCGACCGGTTCACGCAGACAGTGCTGGTCAATCGCCTGGAGACGGCCCGCCTGCACCGCATGAGTGGCGGGCTCACCGAACGATTGGCCGCGGCGCGCCGGGGCGTGCTGGAGACGAGCGCCAGTTTTGCGGGTTTCACGCCGATCATCCAGACCGTGACAGGCGAGGCCGGGACTCTGTCCAGTGTCCTCAACCCGCCGGGCGGCTTCTTCGCGGGTGTGACGTCGTCGGCGCGGTCGCTCATTGACGGGTTGACAGGCGGGGACGGGTTGGCTGGTTTCTTCAGCGGGATCGGCACAGGGATGGTCAACGAATTGGGCGCCATCCTCACCGGTGGGCTGTCGAGCCTGATCGACGTGGGTATCGGACTGGTCGGGAAGGGTCTCAAGAAGATCGGCGGGATGTTCAAAAGCCTCTTTGGTGGCCCCAGCGCGAAGGAGCTAGGCGGCCGAGAGGTCGAGGCGCAGTTCGCGCTGACGCTGGAGAGCATGCTCAGCAATGAGCAGAAGATGGAGGCCGGCAACGAGCGGTGGAAGATGACCGTGATCGCCGTGCGGGATCGGTATATCGAGCTCGGGTTGACCGAGCAGCAGGCTCTGGATGACGTGGCGCGCATGTGGGACGCCATCAAGCGCGGGCCGGGTGAGGTCAACGCGGCGATCGACATCATCACGAACCGTATGGCGGGCGTCACTGAGCAGGCGCAGGCGACGAGTATCGCCATGGACGAGGCGTTCCGATCTCGCGTCATGGAGATTTCGGTCGAGCCGGTGGACGGTGGTTCTGGCACGTCTCACCCTGACCCGACCGGTGGTTTTGCCCGCGGCACCGGTGGCCGCTTTGTGGACTTCGGCCGCGGCACTGCGGCGGTGCTCCATGGCCGCGAGCGTATCTCGACAGAGGCCGAGGGCCGGGCCGAGGCTGCTGGCTTTGCCGCCATGGCTCAAGAACTGGCAGCCATCAAGCGTCAACTCGGCAGTTTGCCGCAGGCGATCAAGACCGGGATGCGCTCTGCCGTCGAGGAGGTGGTGGCGTAATGTCCAAACTGCTCCTGGCCGGTGGTGGCTTCCTGTCGCTCGCCAGTGGTTCGGGCTCACTGCTTCTCGAGGAGGAGGGCGTCGCCCCGTCGGCGTTCGTCCTGGAGTTGGAGTTCTCGGCGGGCGTGTGGACGGATGTGCGTGCTGATGCGGTCGGCGCGCTCGATCTGAAATATGGCAAGTGGGGCAGCGGTCCCACGGATCTTGTCGCCGATGTCGGGACGTCGACATTTTCGCTGGACAACTCCTCCGGCAACTCGGGCGGGCTCCAGGGGTACTACTCGCCGAACCACGCCAACGTGCGGAGCGGCTTCGCGCAGGGCATTGGTATCCGCGTCGGCATCACCTACGGCGGCACGACGTATTACAAGTTTCGCGGGCGCGTCGTGGACATCGACCCGCTGGCTGGCCAGTTCAGGGAGCAGCACACCCTCTGCCAGGCGGTGGACTGGATGGAAGACCTGTCCCGGTTTAACGCGCGGAACCTGGCGCCCCAGCAGGACCAGGATTCAGGATCCCTCGTGACGACCTTGATTGCAGCCATGCCGACCGCGGCCCAGCCTGCTGCACAGAGCATTGACGCTGGGACCGAGAGCTACGCCTACGCGCTCCATGACATGGGCTCCAAGATGAGCGGGCGCGCCCTGGCGCAGCGCATCTGTCAGAGCGAGTTTGGGCAGCTCGCGGTGATCGGCGATACGACGCAAGGCGGGACCGTACGATTCTTCAACCGCCAGCACAGGCGTCAGCAGGTGGTCGCGGCGAGACTCAACAACCGTATGGACCGCCTGGAGGCAGCGTCGACTGCCGACCTGGCTATCAACCGGGCGATCGTCGCGATCCATCCCACCCGCGTTGACCCTGAGCCAACGAAGGTGCTGTTCTCTATGGCGATCGACCCTGAGACGGTGCGCCCGTTGGTCCCGGCGTCCACGTCGGTCACATTCTGGGGGACGTATACGGACCCGGACAACGAGAACCAGCTCGTGGGTGGCGTCGACCAGGTGACCCCCGTGGAGACCACGGACTACACGATGAACCGGGTCTCGGGTGGCACCGGCACCGATGAGACGAGCAACTTCACGGTGGTGGCTACGTTCTTCGCGACCACGGTTAAGTTCGTGGTGACGGCCGGAGCCAATGACGCTTACGTGACCAAGCTCCAGTGTCGCGGTCGAGGGGTCTACGACGACACGCCGTTGGAGTTGGAGTCGAGTAGCACGCAGGACTACGGCGAGCGGAGCCTCACATTGCAGATGCCCTACCAGTCGAGCCCGGTGCTCGGGCAGGCTGTGGCTGACTTTCTGGAGGACGCCTACTCCGATGTGGGCGACCAGCCGACCGCGGTTGGGTTCCTCGCGAATCGCAGCGACGCACGCATGACTGACGCCCTGGCCCGTGAACCTGGAGATCTGGTCGAGTTGACCGAGCCTGTGACCGGACTCGCCGCGGCGGAAGCGTTCATTAATGGTGTGTCGCTCACGCTGGGTCCGGGGATCCTCGTGCGCTGCCTGTGGCACCTGTCGCCCAATGTCGAAGGCGGTCCGTATTTCAAACTGGACAACGGCGATCTGCTCGATGACGGCAACCTTTTGGGGTATTTCTAAATGGCCTGGCCCTCCCCTCCCAAGACGTGGGTGGCGCTCGAAGAGTTGACCGCAGCCCTCCTGAACGCGCAGATCCGCGACGCGCTCAACATCCTAAAAACCTGCATTAATAACAGCGGGCGGGTTAACTTTGAGGCGTCGACCGAGTTAACGATCGCCACCGGTTCGATCACGGTTACGCAGAATTTCCACACCGTCGACACCGAGAGCGACGCCGCGACAGACGACCTCGACACCATCACGGCTGGGACCAGCGTAGCGGAGGGGTTTCTCCTCACGGTCATGGTCGAGAACACGGCACGTGACGTGGTGTTGAAGGATGGCACGGGCAACCTGTCGCTCGGCCGCGACATCACGCTGACTGGGGAAAACCAGATGGCGCTGTTGGTCTACGACGGGACCAACTGGAGGGTGGTCACCATGGCCGGAGGAGTCAAGAGTATCCAGCGCGGGACGATTACGGTATCTGGAGCTACGACCAACACCGCCACGATCACGGCCGTCGTGGTGGCTAAGTCGCTGGTCTCCCATCTGGGGCAGCAGTGCGCCACGAATGACGCGGCGCAAGCCAACTGCCACCTTGACCTGACGAACACCACGACGATCACTGCCACGCGAGGAACCACGTCCGGCGCGGCGACGGTCAGTTTTGAGGTGGTGGAGTTCTACTAATGGCTAACCAGTTGCTCTCCGAGCTTGCCCAGCAGACCACGCCCGCGCTGACGGATGCGCTGTATCTTGTGCGCGACCCCGGTGGCACGGAGGTCGATCACTACGTCACGTCCGCAGACCTGTTCAAGATCCCAGACGGTGGACTGGTGAACCTAAGCTCCATCATTCACGACGACGTGGCACCGCAGGGGCTGAGGCTACCGCAGGCCGCGTCCGCTGCGCCAGCATCACCGTCCAGTGGCGAAGGGTATTTGGCGTGGGACACATCCGGCAACCAAGTGATCGCGTACAACGGTGCTGCGTGGGCTGCGGTAGGCGGTGGCAGCGGTGATGCACTTGTAGCCAATCCGCTCTCACAGTTCGCCGCAACGACGTCGGCACAGTTGGCGGGCGTGATTAGCAATGAGACGGGAAGCGGCGAGCTCGTCTTCGGCACCTCCCCCACCCTGGTCACTCCCGCCCTGGGGACTCCTGCGAGTGGGGTCCTCACGAACGCGACCGGCCTCCCCGTGACGGGCTTAGCTAACGGGACCGATGGCGAACTCATCACGTGGTCCGCCACGGGTGTCGCGGAGACTGTCGCGGTTGGCACCGCGACACACGTGCTCACCTCGAACGGTGTCGGCGTCGCACCGACGTTCCAAGCGGCGGGTGGTGGCTCAGGTGACGCGCTCGTGGCTAATCCGCTCTCACAATTTGCGGCCACGACATCGGCGCAGCTTGCGGGCGTGATCAGCGACGAGACGGGATCAAGTTTGCTCGTCTTCAACACGTCTCCGACTCTCGTGACTCCCGCGCTTGGTACACCGTCAGCAGCGGTACTGACGAATGCAACGGGACTCCCGGTCACCGGCCTCGCGAATGGCACCGATGGCGAGTTGATTACATGGAGCGCGGCCGGTGTCGCGGAGACCGTCGCGGTTGGTACGGCGACCCACGTTTTGACTTCGAACGGTGTCGGTGTCGCGCCGACGTTCCAAGCGGCGGCGGGCGGCGCATTCGATAGCACGGCGGTCGATAGCACAACGTGGAGTGACGCCAGTCAGACGGGTGTGATTTGGACGTGGGATCTATCCACAACGAACGTCAGGATGGAGTTCACGAACGACGACATTCTCCTAGCGGCGTCGGAGGTCTACTTTGGGTCAGCGATGGCTCAAGCCACGGACCTTCGTATATCCGGCGGCGCGGCGAGTAACACGATCTATGCGTCTACTCGGGACATACACATCTCGACAAACGGGCAGTCGGTCCATCTTGGCAAGGTCAGCGACACAGCGACGGGGTTGAGCATCGATTCGACCGATGGGTCTGTGATCCACGGGTCTACGCTAGACGATGCCACGGGTAACGAGATCGCCTTTGATCTTCAATACACGACCAACAAGGCCACATCGGGGAATGACACCGGACTCCTCATCAATCTGACGGACACGGCCAGCCCCGGCACATCGCTGCTGCAGGATTGGCAAGTCGGTGGCGTGTCGAAAGCCACGATGAACCCCCTTGGCGGTCTTCACGTTGATAAGGCGGGCGGGTTCGGTGCGACGGCCGGGATCGTGTTTGGTGATGGAGACGCGGGGATACACGAGACGGCTGACGATACGCTAGCGTTTCGCTTCGGTGGCACGGACTGGCAGAAGATGTATATCTCCGCTGGTGTGAACCACCTGGAGTTCTTCGGTAACACGAGGATCAAGACGACATCGTCGTCCTACGCGCTAAACCTCGGTGTCGCCGGTGGTGGTCAAGTCAAACTAGAGAACGGTGTCCTGATGTTTCAGGAGACAACGACACCGACGCCGCTTGTGAACTATGGAGCTATCTATACGAAGACCGATAACAAGCTCTACTTCCAGGACGGCGCGGGAACCGAACACGAGATCGCATTCGTCTAAAAGGAATGCCGATGAAAGACTATGTCAAGCGCAAGTCGGACGCTATGGTTTTGTCCTTGGTCTGCATATTGCTCTTGATACAGTTTGTGTGGTAAGTGGAGGTTAGCTTACATGTCGCTCACGCTGGAGCAGTGGCTCGCGATCTGTACGCTTATGGTGGTCGTGGTCATGCTGGTGCTACGGGCCGGGGCGTGGTCGGGGTCGATCGGTGGTCCCAAGTCGGCGGACGAGGCGAAACGCGTGAGAGATCGTTTACACACGCTATCCAATGAGGCGCAACGAGCGTCTGGGCGGATAGATTCGCTGGAGAGCCGAGTCTCTCGGTCTGAGCAGGATATACAAAAGCTCTTCAATGGTAGTAGAAAGTGACTCGTGCAGCACGTAAACGCCGGAGAAGGAGTAAACGACGTATGGCAACGACTCTCACACTCGACATCACTGACTCGCAGCAGGCAGGGATCACGCACTATTTCGATATTGCTCAAGCACAGCGCGATGAAGATAACCGGCTACTGGCCGAGGAAGAGCCTCCGGGGACGCCACTCCCCGCACTAGTGTTTGACGATTACGCGGCAGCACGGATCGGCGGGTGTCTTGATGAGTGGTCGAAGGAAGCCACAGCGGCGGCTACCGCTGCGCTGGAGCTAGACAGAAAATATGAATCGGCCACCCCTGAAGAGCAGGCAAAGGTCGAGGACTGGTCACACGCACAACCAACGCGATAAGAGGAGAGCACGGGAACAATGCCAGAAGAGAACAAGGGAACAACCCCGTCACCACTGCAAGCGCTCGGAGTCATCGATCAAGCTCTCGGGAAGATGAGCGGAACCGGCATCGATCGGGCGTGGCAAGTGCAGATGCAACAGTTGGTGAACATTATCCTTGAAGCCATCCCCAGGGATGAGCCGATGCCCGTGAAGTCACCAGCGCCTCCGTCGGTGTCGCATCCCCGACGCAAGAAGTCATGAGGTGAACGACCTTATGACCAACGGCAACGGACACAGCATCGGCCCGTGGCAGGTGAGGGCTATCGCGGTTGTCGGCATTCCCGGAGCCATTGCCATCGGACTCGTCTATTGGCTCACCATGAGCGTCTCTGGATCCATCTCGGATCACGAGCAGAACAGCGCTGCACGCGTGCGCGAGTTGACGGGCGTCATGAGACAGATCTGCGTGAACACCTCGGAGACGCCGTCCGGCCGGTCTGCATGTTTCTCACGGGGAGAGTAATGGAACAGAGCCTCACGTTCGCAAGCGGTCGCGCTAAATGGGTGTTTCAAGAGGGGGACGGCAACGTGGTGCTGTACCACGACGACGTGCCCGTCTGGTCCAGCAATACCATCCTGACTCCCATTCCCCAACAGCCGATGGTGCCCATCACGCTCGGGGGGTGGCACGGCAACTTCATGTTCAACAAGGACTGGTATTTTGCCCCCAGCCTGCTCGCATGGACGGCGAATCGTCGGCAGGCGTACTACCAGTGGAACCAGGCCCATGGCTACACTCACCTCTGGGTGAACGCGCAGCAGGATAACTGGGATCAGCGATACACGCACGGCGGGTTCGACGCCTTCCAGGGTATCGTGTCTCTGGATCATCTTGTGGTGGTGCTGAAGGAGATCCGCGAAGCGCAACTGGTTCCGTGCGTCGGGCTGCATGACCAGCGTCAGACCATCGAGATCATGGAGCAGCACGACGGACTGAGTCGGCTCATCCGTGAGGACCAACAGGTCATCGACGCCACGCACGAACACGTGTCTCTCTACATGGGCTTGACGTGGGAAATCAACGAGGTGCCCAACTGGAGCATTGGGCAGACGCGCAACCCCGCCATCACCCGGTATTGCAACGAGGTGAACACCCACGGACGCGACGTGGGGTTCCACTGGGCACCCCGCACTGACGAGCACGGCAAGCCAGACGTGCAGGGTGGCTTCCAGTTGTGGAACCACTTACCGTCGCATGCGGTGCGGTTGCAGCAGTACCCGAAGGATTGCGACGACGACGAGTTGCGCGACAGGACAGAGCAGGCCGTCGTCGTTCATGGACCCACCAACACCAAGCAGTGCATCTTTGAGCACTCGCGGATGGACGTGCCTAATCGGCCCGGTGGAGGGCAGGACATGGCCGAGGCCGTGAGACGCGCTCAGGTCTGCATGGACGTGATCGGTGATCGACTCCCTGTGGACCGTCGCGGCAGCATGAACGGGTGACCGTGATGAAACTCGTCGCGTTTCCAGGGACAGGCGAATGGGATCCCAACGATCACACTGGGGTCGCATGGTTCCAGCGCGGATCTACATTTTCGCGGCTGATGTCCCAGCATGGATTCGATCAGGCGCTCCCCGACGATCAGCCGGCGTGGTCATCTGCGCTCGCAGGGACGCCGCTCTCAGGGCCGAACCGGAAGGCTCGCCCCTGGTGGTATGGCGTGGCCATGACAGACGCTCGGCTCAGGGCGCTGCCAGCCGAGGACCGCAACCTCATCGCCGTCTCACATGGCGGTCAACCCGCGACCATCCTGGCCGGGCGTGTCCCGTGCCGGTCCCTGATCACGGTCGGCACACCGGTTAGGCGGGACATGCGGGCGCACTATCTGGCGGTTGGGTGTCCCTGGCTTCACGTCTTCAGTCGAGGCTGGGGCAACCGGTGGCAATACTTCGGGCAACTCTTCGACCGCGGGGTCTCGCTCGGGTTGCAGATGCCGCCGCCCGCGCACAACGAGCGACGCGAGGGGATCGGCCACATCGACCTGGTGCGCCGGCCCGATCTGTATGAGGGTATCTACCGCACGGTCGTGCTGCCGTTTCTGCGCGATCCGCAAGGGACCACCACATAATGACCCCGCTCGACTTTGCCGCCGTCTTGATGGCTTACTGCACCTCCACGCGCGCGTCGGTGACGTCCTGGGGCCGCAGCCCCGAGCGGAACGCTTCGGTGGGGGGACACACACACTCTTACCACCAGGTCTGGCTCGGTGGCGATGTCGGGTATGCACCGAACCCGACCCCACCGCTGGCCACAGCTCGCAAGCGCGCATCGCAACTCGGGCTCAGGTTGGTGCGCGAGGGCGACCACGATCACCTGCAACCGCTGGGACGGTGACGACCGATGAGCCGTTACCCTGGCAATACCGGCCCGATGTGTCCGATCTGTGCGTTCCATCGCATCAAGAACCGGGGCTCGAGGAAGTGCGCGGCCTGTAACCGGAAGCCAGGGTGGCACACCACCGACGAGGGCGTGGCCCTCATCGCGAAGGGTCTGGAGGTCGAAGCCGATCCTCCGGCGCCAGTGGATCGCACGCCCAGTGATGACGTGGCGCTGGTGCGCGCCCAGGAGTCAGCCCGCCGATACAAGAAACTCTACAACACCAAGATCAAAGAGAGCGCCGAAGAAGAGCGGCTGATCGAGTTGTTCGACTCCGCGATCGCGTCGATGGCGCCCATCCCGCGCCCGCTCCGGTCAGCGCCTATCGTATCCACCAGCAGGAAGCGGTCGAAGTATACGCCCGTGCTGGCGTTCGGTGATCTGCACGTCGGTCAGGTCATCAGCCAGGCCGCCACCCACGGGATCAACGAGTATAACTTTTCGATCTGGCAAGACCGGTTGGAGTATCTGGAGCGCAGCGTGCTCGACATCCTCCTGAACCACCAGATCAGCGACTACTCAGAGATCGTCGTCGCCGGGATTGGGGACAACGTCAGCGGTCGGATACACGAGGAGCTCCAGAAGTATGGCGCCCAGCATGTGATCGATCAGGTCTTCGTGGGGGCGACTGCGGCGGCGTGCTTTCTCCAGCGGATTGCGGCCCACTTCCCCAAGCTGCGCTATATCGGCATCAGCGGCAACCATGGGCGGCTCGATAAGGCGAAGGAGAGCAGTCAGTATTTCAAGAATTTCGATTATCTCTGGAATGCGATCATTGCGACACGTCTGGCCGGTAACCGCCGGGTGTCTATCGAGATCCCAGAGGCGATCTTTACCGTGATCGAGGTGGCCAAACACAAAATCTTGATCTCTCACGGGATGGAGTTGCCACCGGCGTCGATGGGGTTGCCGGCCTACTCGATCAACCGCGCATCTGGCGGCTACCAGGAGTTGCTGCGGATGGTCGGTGAGCATTATGACTACTGGCTGTTGGGTCACATCCACCGGCCGATGGAGCTCGACACGGCCATCGTCAACGGCTCCTTTCCGGGGTATGACGAGTACGCGATCGGACGGTTGTTCAAGCCGATCCGCCCCATGCAGAAGTTGATCGGGTTCCACGAGCGACACGGGAAGGCGTGGGAATATCCGATCCGGCTCGATGCGGCGCCGAAGGCCAAGATCTACAAGTTCGCGCACGATATGGGGGCTGTCGAGGCGTTGGAAGTGGCTGAGGGGGTGTCGACGACATGACCCAGCGCGGGTCGCGGCACCGCTGATGGTCCACATCGGTGGGGTGGGAGAATTGGAACGCGAGACACAGGTAACGCCATCTGGCGCGACCCGGTCTGAGCGGGCGCGCGGGTTCAGACTGATCCCCGTGACCGCACTCCAGCGAGAGGCCGCACGCATGGATCTGGGGGCCAAGGTCCACGGAGAATACAACTGGCACCGGGGGGTGTCTGATCCCGAGTTTGTGCGGGCCAGCTTCGACCATCTGATGGAGCATGTGTTGAAGTGGCGCAGCGGGCAGGACCGGGCCGACGACCACCTGGCGGCGATCCGGTGTGGGGCGGCGTTCCTGATGGTGATCGAGGAGCGACACCCCGAGGCGATTCGAGAGGCACTCAGGGAGATATGAGTTATGCGGCCGAGCGTCTGGGTGTGTGTCCTCGCGTTACTGGCCAGCATGTGTCTCCACGCGCTGGTGGCGGATGCTGACGAGCCAGACTGGCGTATGGTCTATGCCCGGGTTGCGCGGGCTACCCTACCCATCCAGTCGCGGGACGTCACCCGCGGCCAGTGGTATGCCAGTTGCACCGCTGTGGCGGTCGGCACGGAGTGGTGGACCGAGGCGCATTGTATCGACGCCAGCGGCACGCATGCACAATACATCAACGGGCGCGAGCTCGTCGTGGCGGGCATCTGGCAGGACATCGCCATGCTCGCGCAGGTGCATGATCCTGACTGGCTGGAGCCGCTCGAGGTGGCAGACAAGGTGTGGCCAGGGCAAGCCGTCGCGGTCGTGGGGTATGGCTGGGGCGCACGGCATCCCACCTTTGCCACAGGCTATGTCGCGGCCCGTGATGATACCGCACTCGATCGCTGGTTCAGTCGACGGTCCAGCCTGATCTATTTTTCCATGCAGGCGTGGCAGGGCACCAGCGGCGGGCCGGTGGTGGATGCCCACGGGCGGCTCGTCACACTGGCACGCAAGACGCTGGCGCCTTATGGCCCATTTTCCCACGGCTCAGCCGGGGTCACGCCGCAGATCATGCAGTTGGCCGTGTCATCACCGATCGTGCGGCAGTTGTTTTTCGGCCCTGCCCAATAAAGGGTGCGGCTGGACCCTTTATTGGGCACGGTGGCGACGCTCGTTGTGGTAAGGACTTCTCCGCATGCCCTACCTCTGGCTGTTCCTGCAAGGCGCCGTCATCGTGGCGGGCGTCTCCTGGCAGACGACCAACCTGATTCGCGGCGAGCCGATTCGGATCTGGGTGGGGGCGTGCCTGGTCGGGGCTATCTGGATACTCAACGCAGGCGGGGCTGCTGATGCGCCGGCCTGGGGCTGGCTGGCCTACGGGTGCGGGTCTGGGTGCGGGGCTGTGGCGGGCTGGCGGGTGGGGCGGTCGGTGCCGGTGCCATGATTCGGTGCCATGATGGGGAGGTCGCATTGTCGCCGTAATAAGTTTATCGTTGACGATACCCATCATCTGCTTGTAGGGTTATCGTCATTATGAAGTGCCGAACCAACCTGAAAGGGCTGCGAAGCCTCAAGGCGAGCCGGGTCATGCGTGGCATCACACAGCTCGACATGCCTGACCACACTGGCATCCCATACAGCCGGTATACACGGATCGAGAACGGCTACGTATCAGCCACTGATGCGGAGCTCACCACACTGGCCCGGCTATTCGAGACCACCGTCGCGGACCTCTTCCCAGAGCGAGCCGCCGCATGACCGCCCGGGAGGGCGACCTCCAGCCGGCGACGCCGTTGCAGCCTGAGCATCCACAGGGCCACGTCATCCGACGCGCGCTGTATCTCTCGCAGGTGGACCTCGCCGCCCGGTGGGGTGTCTGCGTCCAGACCATTCGCCGCTGGCGTGCCACCCACCGCATCCCCGCCCACGACCGTGCGCTGCCAGGTCACCCAAAGTGGCGCGTCAGTGCTATTGAGCGATTCGAGGTTGGCAGTCCTGAGCGTGGGATCGGGCGTAGTCATGACCTCAGAATCGCGCCATGACAGGCACCGCAACTGGACTGCCTGAGCACCACCAACACAACCGACAAAGGACAAGGACACGCACATGACCCGACTCATCTACCGACCACCCACCGACGCACCTGACCGCGACCCCACCATCGGCCAGGACATGGCCACGGCTGACCGCCGCCAGTGGCTGGCCGGGTTCCCAACCTGCGTCCAGGGCAGCGTGGCCCGGCACCTCGCCAACGGGGCCGCACATAAGCGGTATGTGTCCTTGACCACGCCGGGCAGGCTGGGCGGGCCGGTGGATAGCGCCACGCTGATCGCCCTCGTCTGCCGCACCTGGCACGACGCCTATACCAACCTGCGTTCACCAGCCAAACAGGAGCAACCCAAGACATGAACGTCTCAGACGCCTTCCCATCCTCATTCCTCAAGGTCGATGACCTGAAGGGCCAGCCGCACACGCTGACCATCCTGCGCGTGCAGGCCGAGCAACTGGGCGACCCCAACAACCCAGAGTTCAAGCCGGTGGCCAGTTTCGAGAATACGAAAAAACAACTCGTGCTTAACAAGACCAACTTCACCACCATTGCGGAGGTGCTGGGGGAGAGCGACACCGATGCCTGGGCGGGCAAGCAGATCACCCTGATCCCGGCCCGCACGGAATACCAGGGCAAGCGTGTGCCGTGCATCCGAGTGCAGGACACGCCGCCGGCACCGGCCCAGACCACGACCACGTCAGTGTCTCAGCTCGCCCGTGATGACACCCCCGGCCAGTCGCTCGGTGCGCCCACGCTCACCGAGGATGACATTCCGTTCTAGGACGTATTCGTTATGCGCCTGCACTCCGACATGTTCACCAGCGCGCAGGAGCTCGCTGACGCTGGAAGTTGGTGGCCCTCCTACACCGGCGACCCGCGGCGGCTCCGCGTGCCTGGTGTTGGAGTGCAGGTGCCCGGCCGTGACTGGCCCGAGGGGCGACGCATGCCCTACCACGAGCGTGCCCCTGATGACCCCGCGCTCGAGGCCCAGGAGGATCGGGCGCGCGCTATCGATTACTACCGGATCGATACCGAGCAGGCGTGGCGGATGAAGGCGAAGCGACAGGAGATCTGCCCCTGGTGTGGTGCTATCGAGGGCCAGGACCAGCACACCGCCACCTGCCCGAACCGGAATGAAGCCGCCTAGCTATATGCCCAAGGAAGTCACCACCACGGGCCGCATGGACACGGGGCACTTGCACATTCGCAATCGCCCCATGTTCACGCAGGCGCTCTCAGCCCTCCGAGACGGCGAGGTTGAGGTGGTGGAATGGGCCTCGGCTGATCTGGGTGTTTACATACCGGATCCACAGGAGGTCGCGGCGTGACGTATGGATCAGCCTTTGGCGGCTTTGCCCACCCCAAGGGCACTCCCCGCGCGGTTACCCAGGCCCAGCGCACTCGTGACCGTGTGCTCATTGACGAGTGGGAGTCAGCCGTGGTGCGGAAGCGTAGCGGGGGCCGGTGCGAGCTGCATACCGAGCGCGACGAGACGTGCACATGGACCCTGTTTCGCTGCCGACGCACGGCTGACCATGTGCACCACCTGGAGGGCGGTAGCGGTCGGCGTCTCGTCGGAGACGCGAAACTGGCCACTCACAAGGTCCACTGCTGCGCCGAGCATCACCGACAAATACACGATCATCGCCTGCGCTTGCGATGGGACGCGTCCAACCCCTTTGCGAGTTTACAGGTCGAGCCGTAGAGGGGTAGTGATATGAGCAGCAGACACCGACGATCCGTATGCTTATCAGGGCTGTCCTGGGAACCGTCAGACCCGTTCGGCACTCTCAAGGGGGAACGATGAGCGACCCATCGATCGAGCAGGACATGAGCGGATGGTATTTCACCTTCGGGCAGGGCACGCCCATGGCCCACTACTACCTCCGCATTGCCGCCCCGGACCGAGCCGGCGCCAGGCGGGCGATGCACCGCCTGTTCGGCCGCCAGTGGGCCTTCGACTATTCGGGCGAGCAGTTCGCGGAGCAGCCCGCCAAGTACAACCTGCAGCCGTTCGCGGTGCTCGAGCGGCTGGTTGACATCTCGCCATTCCGACCCGAGGAGCAGTAGATATGAGACACCGACGCGCAGTCTGTTACGGCGGAGAGCACTTCGAGGTGGACTGGGACGGCTACCTCGACCGCGTGGACCTGCAGGCGCCATCACTGACCGACAGCGTCATCGGGAGTCAGCTGAGCCCCGCCAACCTGTCCGGCATGATGTCCCCGGGCCACGGCAACGAACACGCCGTGTCGGACTACGAGGGATCCGCCATCCCGGCTGATCGCAACGGGCCGCAGATCAGCATGTTCTCGAACCTGGGAGGACGCCGTGCTCGGTCCTGACTTGAGCCGGCCAGCCGGCCCGAGCACCGCATCAAACTGTCCTGGTCCGCGTCAGACCTGATCGGGACACTGAGGGTGGAAGTATGAGGATTATTTCCTACGGCGGCGGGCCTGCCTGTGCCACCGAAAAGCGCGTGCTACTTCTGCCCGTTCCACCGGCCGAGTGTATGGTCTCGCATGCGCCGGGACGAGCCGGTGCTGTTTTGGAAGTCTGTGGCATTGGAGCGGCTCTTAAATAAACGCCGCGATGTGGTGCAGAAAGACCACGTCTACCTGACCCGGTTCGGCAAGCCGCTGGATGAAGCCATCCAAGAGATGCAACCCGACCTCCCGCTGGACGGACCCGGCGGGGAGTCATGTGACGAAGGGTATTGTTGGACATGACCAACCGACCCGCAACGGAGCAGGACGTGGCGCTGGCCGCCTGGGGGCTGATGTTCCTGGGCCTGCTCACCGGGGCGCTACTGTCGGCTCAGGCCGACCCTGTCCCGCCGGCGCCGGTGGCGATACCCCCAGCCTTCACCGAGTACATCGGCCGACAATTGATCGCGGGACTTGACTGAGACGCCAGGGTGAGTAGAATAAATGTGGCCCCGGGGGGTGGTTGCCCCAGGGCCGTCGAGAGTAGCACCGCTGAGTGACAGCGACACTGTAGATCCCTCACCGGGGATCTTACCACGCCGCCACATCAGCAGCACAACCCGCGCCGAGACCCAGTGACCGAATAGAGGGGGCTCGATTGGCTAGGACCAGCAGGCCACGACACTTTCGCGCCCTGGTCCTCATTTCTGTCGGGTAGGAAATGCGAGAAGACGTACCTAATGAGGTACAAAAGTGTCGTGACGTAAGTACGTCGTAGAGGTTTACGCGATGGAAATGGACGACGCACACACCCGCGCTGAACGGCTCTACATCCGCAGCCACAGCAAGGTGACCCGGTTTCTGGCGCTGGTCTGGCTGAAATATGAGGAGTGGGAGCTGGTCCCGCCCTGTGAGGAGATCGTGCCGTGAGTTATCCACTGGTCCTGATCTCTGGCGACCGCGAGCTCCGCGAGGGTTACGGGTATCTGCATGTCCCAGGCCAGCGGGTGTATCGGTTCGATCGTGTGTGGGCCTGTGACAACGGGGCATTCTCAGGGCTCGACGTGGCGGCGTTCGTTGCGATGGTCGACGCCTGCCCACCGGATGACAAGTGCCTATTCCTGGTCGTGCCTGACGTGGTCGCCAATTGGGAGGCGACCGTGGCGCAATGGGTGCGGTGGGAACCTCGACTCCGTGCCTATCCACTGGCGATCGTCCTGCAAGATGGCGTCACGGCCAGCGCGGTCCCGTGGGATGACTGCGCGGCGGTGTTTATCGGCGGGTCGACACGGTTCAAGATGTCGGGTGAGGCCCGCACCATCGCGTCGTACGCGCTAGCTCGCGGCAAGTGGGTGCACATGGGGCGCGTTAACGGCCAGGATCGCTTCCGGTATGCGGCATCCATCGGCGTGCAGTCGGTCGACGGATCGTCATTCTCGCGGTTTCCTGACACCTTGATGGACGAATGTGACGGCTGGCGGCGTGAGGGGTTGCCGAGTGCGACCCCGCCAATGCAGCGGGAGTTAGGCTTGTGAGGGTCAAGGCACGGTTCCATATTCGCAGCAAGTAACCGCGTGGCCTATGGTCGGGTGGCCGAGGTCGCAGCGGACTCCATCGAGGAACACCAGCGCACCGCCGCCAAGATGGCCGAGGCGTGGGATCTGGCGATAGACGCGGCTGAGAAGGCGGCACGGGGGAAGGTTTTGGCCGCTGACGCCATCGCCGCCCTGAAGGGACCACCGGCATGAGCACCCCACTAGGCGAGTTCATCGATAAGCGGGCGGCGCACTCGACGCCATGGCGCCCGATCCGGTGCCTTGTGGTGCCTGAGCCGGTGCCCAGACAGGCCGCAGCGGCCTATATCAGGCTCGCTGGCGAGTTAGGCATATGACCACGGTTTACATCGTCGTCGCAGTGGGTCTCACGGTGGGCCTCGTGGCGCAGTGGTGGAGCACGAGGGGACAGCAGTAGATGGGA
>Ga0255047_10000624_pt1 | contig 28620 bp, 52 predicted proteins | sample JV7_2_1_MG_FD_183640 | JGI IMG/M metagenome (GOLD analysis project Ga0255047, IMG submission 183640) | Seawater microbial communities from Jervis Inlet, British Columbia, Canada - JV7_2_1 | ecosystem: Environmental > Aquatic > Marine > Inlet | place: Canada: British Columbia | collected 2016-10-06
AAGGGGATTTCTCTATCATCTTACGGCCTGAGCCATCCTCTTTAAATGTAGCCTGTGATATCTCATTGAACACTTCACGCCATTTATTCATGTCACCTTCAAATGACAGGAAGTAATCAGGTCTATCTATCTGTTTGCCATCTAATAGTTTCATAGTATTCTGAACCATTAGGCGTAAGTTCCACCACTGCTGAGACTTAGAGTTCTTAAAGTAGTCCTTATTTCTCACTATCTTAGAATTATGTCTAGTATATATCGATTCAGCACCATATACAGCAGTTGACCCTTTAAACGGTATACTATCAAATGGTAACTTAAGATCCTCAACGGCATCAATACGGGCCACCTCTGAGGCATAACCTACACCAACACCAACAGCATCATAATAAACTTCTTCAAAGCCCCAATCATAATATACTGATTTAACCCTATCAACAGATTCATAGATGTTCTTACATTGCCACGTTTCCCAGTGCTTTATAACTGGACCTTGGCGTACTACAATAGAGTTCTTATCATGCTTGGTAGTTTCACCCTCTGCAACATCTAAACCAGCGTATAACTTACCTAACGGGCTATATCCTATAGTTTTATGAGCGTTAAGGCACTTCTCTAACCATTCAAAGGGTACTATAGTTCTAGATGGATCATCTTTAATGTATTGACCTTCCCAGATATGAGTATAACTATCATAGTCAATAGCTTTATCAGATTGGCATTGCCTCCATAATACTTCAGGACAAAAAGGGTTATCAAATACATTGAGCTTAATAATCATAGTCTCATCGTATTTCTTTACAGCCTCTACTGGGTCGCTCTCTCTACCGCTATTGTAACTAAATATTATCTTACGGTTATTGATACGTATAGAAGGAAGTAGCATTTCTAAGGACTTCTTAGTCATTGTACGGGCTTCTTCTACCCATACATACTTAACTTTGGCTAGTGCTTTAAGTGCCTCAGTGCTTGTACTACCCTTTAAACCCTTAAACCTAAATGTAAAGTTAGTCTTAGTATTTATGATCTTATTTTGCAGAAACTTATAGTGATCATCGTAACCGTTCTTAGTTACCCAACTTTGAATATATGAATATACAGATTCTTCTACTGAGTTCTGTACTTCACGAGTACATAAACATTCTACATCATGCTCAATCTCTGCCAGCTCTGTGAACATATCGGGGATAGATTCAGATTTGCCACCACCACGGCCACCATCAATAGGGAAAAAGTCATAACCCTGTGTTAGATCGTCATGATCTTCTGATAGTCCAGATATAGTGAATAACGGCACTAATTTAGGGATTACCTTCTTATACTTGCCATTAACCCGCATTAAAACAGGAGAAACGCCTGTATACTGATTAGGTACACATTTGCGTCTCTCTACCTCTGCTTCTAGTTCTTCATCTGTGAACATCTACTTACTAAAATCAAGTAATGCTTGCTCACTGGTATCATCACCCATAAGCTCTTTCATTACTTTAACATTACCTTCTGACTCTTTCATGTTGGTTACTTTGTCTAGAATACCATCATTAAAGATAAAGTTAAAGGGACCAATAGCCGCTAATGCTATATCATACTCTTTACGGGCATTCTCATAGATCTCATAAGCCTGTTCTTTACTAAAGTTATCAGCAACGTAAGCCATGACAGGTTGAGCCACTCTAAGTCCAGCATTGATAAGGTTAGTGTATTCTTGCTCAAAGCGTCTAAAAGGCTCTTCTTGTACCTTATTACGTAACATAATATCTCTATTGGATACTCCGCAACATGGACAAGCTTCAAGGTTCTTAGTCTTATACTTAAGCTCACATGGTACACATTGAATCTCTTCTGGTACTAATACTTCTAGCTTATAAGTCTTATCACCGTATACTCTGAGTTTAACAGGGTTAGATACATTGTCAGCAAATAGTTTATAACCATCAGCTTCAACATAGTCAAGTTCTCTGATACCTTCAAAGTTCATGAAAGCTTGCGCTTCTTCCATTGAGTAATCGTATAATTCTTTTTTCATTGTTCCTCTTTGTTGTATTTGTCTCTTATTCTTTTAGCTATGTTCTTGTAAAATTGATCTTGGCACTTCTTAGAGTACTCTCTCATTTCTTCTTCTACTGATGAGCATAAAGGCTTATCGTTCCTCTTTGTGGCATTAGCTTCTTTCCATTGTTCTGCAACAGTAGGTATTCTGTAGCTATCACTAAGGTACTCTTTACTTACTTCAATGACAGATTTACCCTCTGCAATCTCTTTTCTAATCCTAAGGTGCTCCGCTATACGATCACTCTTTACTATATACCTATCTTCTTCTTTAACCTTAATAGTATCTTTTGAGTCTTTGCTGTAATCTAGGTTAAGGGCTTCTGAGTCACTCACTCTCACCACCCTTATACTTAGCCTTAATATCCATCATAGCTTGTAAATCTTCAGGTGAGTATTTCTGTAAGTCATCAGCGTTAGATATTTCTATCTTTCCAGATTGTTCTATATCTTGCTTATCACGCCATTTATCTTTTTGACGATTCTTTAACCAAAATATAGCCGCTGTAGTGTCAGGTGCACAGTGCTTTATGTATTCTTTTTGATCTGTAATCATGCCTTCGTGTGTGGCAAACTTGGTATCTGGATGTGAGTAACCTAATGCTCTTTGATATAGGGATTTAACTACTTGACCATCTGCTTCATCCTTACCCTTTTTTATGGTATCTAAAAACTCTGGGTAATCGTTCTTCCAATTCTGGATAGTCGCAATACAAACGTCAAAGATTCTAGCGAGATCCTCGTCTGTTGCTCCTAGCAGTGCGTAGTTGTAAACCTGTTCCGCGTACTCTTCTTTGTACTTGGTTGGTCTCCCATCTTTGGGGGTCTTCTTAGCCATTATAGCCTCACATTGAAGTGGTAGTTAAAATATACATTTATTTCTCTATTTTGTGGCATTTTTATCTCCACCTAATATAATATCATCCACCATTGGTGGTAGTTGTCTCTTTGTTTCAGGTTCAGGTGATAGTATGCAGCCCCCCATAAGGAGCGCCATTAGTGCTATGTATGTTAGTTTCATTTCATTCTCCACGTCGATCCAGAGTACTCTAATTTTTTGTCAATAGACTTTTTTATCCCATTGTATGAATATCCATTCCTAATAGCCTCAGAGAAAGATGGCCATTCTTTTTCAATACCACATGATAAGCGCTGTATAATTTGTTTTGAGGTGTTTTTGTTATTTTTCAAAGATGCTGATATTCTTTTACCTAAGTCACCGTGCCCCATATTCTCTTTTCTGGTGCACCATTCTAGGTTAATCAACGAGTTATCTGTTTTTATTTCATTTATGTGATTAACCTCATTCTTGCCTATAATCTTTTTTAGGAAAGTCTCTGCCACCAACCTATGGACTCTCTTCGTTTTTCTTTTACCGACCTTAACTAGAACGACAACTAAATACCCATCAGAGCTACCACCTGGCTTTAATATTAGACTACCACCCTTCTTTAGTGACTTTATTCTGCCGAAATCAGAAGCCATATAATGTCCTTCATAGTCTAATATATCTCTCCACACCTCTTTACTTTCTTCGCCATCTATGAGTTGATCATATACTTCGAACCTAAGCTTAGACACCGCCTCTTCAACTTCTTTTTTAACTTCTCCAATTGTGTCAAAATGAAGAGATGTAGCTAAGTCACATATACAGCTATCGAGAACACCTGTTGCATCTTCAATCGCCCTCTTTCTATCTTCGTTTTTCATAGCTTAACATTCCTTTTCAATTTCAGACCAATCGAGCCCTTTTTTGCATTGGTCACAAGTCTCTACTCTGCGGTGATCATAAACAAGCGCCCTACAGTGTGGGCATTCGTATGAAACATTAAATCCTTGATGCCAAGTTGAAGGATCAATAATACATTTTTTATCGTACTCAGCTTTAAACTCCAAAGCATCCCTCACCTCTTCCATTGAGTGCCAGTTCTCACCATCGAGGGACATTTGAAGGGTTTCAGGTTTAACCGCATGAACATGGCCGTCCTGTAGCTCTATATATGTTTGCTCTATTCTGCCTAGAAAATATAGTCCCTGTATGAGTTCCCCGTGATAACGTTCACCACGAAACACAGGCACAATAGGTTGTTTTTTATTTGTCATACACTAAATCCTCCTTCTGGCCATTCGTCTTTGTTTGTCTCACCTTCACCCCCTAGAATTGCTTTGATTTTGGATAGTTCCTTTAGTACAGTTTTTGAGTGTATTGCAGAAAAATGAATGTTTGCTAGTGGTAAAAACCTCCCATAGAAATCATCAATCTCCTTCAGCGCCTCTTCTACTTGGGGAGGGGTTGAGCGGGTGTTCTCCTCAATTGCAAACGTTAAAGCCTTTGATAGTGACTCTCTAAAGATTTTATCTGCATCTTTACCTTGATTGTTTTGAGCGGGCGAAGGTTCGTTTTCATAGATGAATCTAACCAGATCATTAGGCTGTAATTGATCATAGCACTCACCGCCATGCTCGATACCGTTCTCTTCTCGGTATTTGTGGCCGTCAATTGCATTACTACATTCTACCCATGTTGGTAGCTTCAGCTCATCGTTTTTATTGTTACTCATCTATTGCTCCTTTGGTGGTTGTGGGTAGGATATTTCCATAAAGTGCGACGGCCTCGAGGCTAGGTTCCCCCACCTTTCGGTAGACTCCCTGCATTCGTAGAACCCCTCGACGTTATACCTACCCTCAAAGCTCCCACAAATTGACTCGTGAGCCATCCAGTAAGGCACCTCTACTTTAATAAGTTCCTCGGAGTCATCGTCAACACTCACCCACTCATCACGCTTCTCGACTAGGGAGAGGATTTTGCCTGTGAGTGCCTCCGCTTCATGTTCAGCAGCTGACACATTACAGCCATCATATGAACAGGCTTTAACAATGTTGACAACTTCGTCTTCTACTAATCCTTTTATCTCTTCTCTAATGCTCACACAATCCCCCTTGTTTCATTCATTTTGTACGCTCCGATAATTTGAACATAAGCCGAATAGTTAAACCCAGCCTCATCTGCCTGTTTGATGAAGCTATTCAACCCTATCGTCTTAACTGATCTAAGGCATATTTCAGGGTTTCTTTTGTATAGGTCTATAATGTTACCTATGTCTGCGCTAAAATTTATCATCTATCCATTCTCCTGTGTGTAGCCATATAGGGGCTTGTTTCTGTAGTCTCTCCTCTCTTTCATGTAATATGGTTATAGTTACTACTATATACATAGCTATAATGATTAGAGTGAAGGTTTTAGGCTTTGGCTCTGGTAGTATTTGGGTGGGTTTATTTATCATTTGCTCCACCCTTTTTCAAAATCATCACAAAACTCTTTAAGTGTTTTCTGAGAAAATAAAGTATTCTCCCTTTGGCTTACTTCGGCCATCGTTTCATGGTAATCTCTTTGATGTAAGTCCTCTAGGAAAAATATGTAACTTCTGCCAAATCTAGTACCGTGACCAGTAACTGATACATTAAAAATAAAGTCCTTTCCTACTATAAGGCCACCACGATCAAATCTGTAAGCTTCATCACGATTATTTTCGTTAACCAGCCCAATATCATTAGTTGAAACTTCCACACAAGGTTTTTGCCTAGCCCAAGCCATATCATATTTTTTGTTTTCTTCCCCCACCTTGTCTAGCACAACATCATACATTGTCTTTGTGTTGTCAGTTTTCATCTCTCCCCCCAATTCTGCATAGCTTCTGCATATTCAACACTACTAGGGTGCTTTAAAATGATTAGCTCTGAGTGTCTACTGCATCCTTGAGATGTTGCTAGGATGAATATTATAAGACCTAGTACAAATAGGTGTAGTATGGTTCTAAGTATAGGTATTTTCATTTGGTGGATCTCCTAAAATAGCAAGAAAAGGTTAACAAAAAGGAGTCCACCACAGATATTTCCATTAACCGATTCTTGCAAAAATTTCGTGAGCTGGTGGACTCTTGATAGCTCTATATTAGTATTTATTTTTCTTAGATTCAAGGTCTATTGTGAATTTAACGTATTTATTTATAAAATAAACTGCTAGTACAAATATACCTGTTATTGCCATTCCTGCCAGTAGTATCCAGATCACAGTATAGCCTCATCTTTCAGCACTCTATGGGGTTTTATTCCCTCGGTATCTACTACCTTTTGCTTAGCCTCTTCTAGGCTGTTAGCTCCTACTGTTTTAATGAATAGCTCTTGGTTGTTGCGGTATTGAATGTTGTAAGTTTTCATGATTCCTCTTTGGTTTTCTTGTAAAGCTCTGCCATATGTACAGAAACCCTCAAGCCCTCTCTGTATCCTCGCTCAAATTCAGTTTCTTTTAGTGATGCGCCCGTTTCTTCTATCATTTCGTTTATCTGGTTTATCAGAATCTTCATTTCCTTATCCTTACACACACTTGGTGCGCTGTTGTTGCATTCATACATTCGATTGCAGTGTTAAATTTACCAACGGGCTCCCAGTAGAAGCCCTTTTCATTTGGTGTTAGTAGTATTAGTATTAGTACGTATATCATTACTTTAGTACACACCTCATCCAGTCTTCAATTTTACCGCTTTCCTTCCAAGTTCTAAGCCAATTGGTTTCATAAAAGATAACCGCATACCTGTAGGATCGTCTAAGATTTGAAAATGAAAGAACTAACTTGCACTCACTGCGCTTCGCCATAATTGTTTCTTTTTCGTTACTCAACTTCCATACGTCTGAAACGCTACCGTCAAGTACATTCCATTTTTCACCATTGAAGCGAACCTCATTGCCTAGATTTATTCTTTTAACCCAGTGAACAGCTTGATAGCGTAGAAAAAACCACCAGTATACGTTTTTAAATTTCTTCATCTTCTGATAACTCCTTGTAAATGTCTCTTGATATTATTTCTAGGCTACCGATGACCTCACAGTAGCTTATTGAATATGTTTCTCGATACCTACCTAAAACTTCCAGTATATCTTCAATCATATTTTGCAATATTGGTCCACTCATACTAATACCCTATAGCCCTATTGTTGTGAGCGTGACGTTTTATGTTGGTGTCTTGGCAACAAGCGCAATATACACAATCTTTGAAGCTATATATATTGATCTCACGGTCGTCATTCCTAGTTAAATAACCGAACCCATCAATCATATACTTCCCACCCCTCCATTCCACTACAGAGGAATCTATATTTTGCCCGTCTTCTCTCCATTGGCTGTATGCATCCACTCTATTATTATTATTTAATATTCTACAATTCCCTTTCAAGTTGATGTAGCCGACAAGTTGATCACCATATATGATATTTAAATCACCACAACCAATAACCTCAAGTCTCAAAGCCTTCTCAGGGGCCTTAATTATAGCCTCCAAACGCTCCATTTCCTTCTTCATGTCTTCTAGCTTGTTTAAAGCTGTTGCTCTTGTTTCTTTATTCATGTTCAGCCTTCCATTTCTTTAGAGCTTTCTCAAAAGCTTCGTTATATGTCATTGTTATTCCTATCATAGTTTCCTCTTTGATTAAAATGGTAACTCTGAGCTATCATCCATAGGTGGAGCACTAAATCCGCTATCCATTGGAGCACTCGGAGCACTTGACTCACCCTTACTGCCTAACATCTGTAATACAAGCCCTCTAACCTCGGTTCTGTACTTCTTTTCACCCGTGGTCTTGTCATCCCATGATCTAGTCTCTAATTTACCCTCCACATATACCTGAGAGCCTTTTTTAAGGTACTGCTCACAGATCTCAGATTGTCTACCCCAAAAGACCACATTGATCCATTCGGTTTTCTCAGTCATGTTACCATCACGGCCTTTAAACTTCTCTGTTACTGCTAATGAAAAGTTAGATACTTTAGTTTCACCTGCCATTCTTGTTTCAGGGTCTTTGCCTAAATTCCCTATAAATGTGCATTTATTGATTCCCATTGTTATTTATCCTTTTTGTTTTCTATTTGGTTTTTGTTGTATCTTGCTAAAAATTCTTGATTCCTTAAATCTGACCCGCAAAGTAACGGCTTTTGTGGTACTTTACCAGAATAATAAAGGTCTTCAAATTCAGTACAGAACCTTTTTTTATTCTTTTCCCATTGTTCAACACCTTGTTGGCATATTGCAAACCACCCCCCAAGCCTCCTAATCGCCTCCATTGCTACAAAGTGCTTATGTTCTTTTCCAAGATCTAAACAGCTGTAACCACCAACTTTCAATATTTTGATTTTAAGCGCCCTATGAGCCTTTTCCGCTATTGACTGAGCTGATACACCAGCAAGGTCTGAAAGTTCCTTTACAGACGGGAATTTACGCCCAAACTGAGGACTCCAAGATAGTACCATTCTCCCAGCTACATTTGAAAATTGCTCATCTGTAATCTCTGATTTACTTAAAGCGTTATAGTATGTTTCAAATAGTTCTTTAGCTTCATCAGCTGTTTGTGGTTTATACTGAAAACAAAGCATCATCTTTTTCATTACTTCTTTGAAATGATTATAGGCTAGCAAGGCAGTAACCTCCTTTTTGTTGTTGATTGTTGTTTTTCTTCCAGTCCATCCACATATCTATAACTTTCTGGAAGTTCTCATCATTCTTTACACAAAAATCTAACGTGAACCACTTTTCATCAAAAATGTGTGATGACTGCTTTAGGTTCATAAAGAATTTATTAAATCCATCTTCTTTGAATGTTGAGAATCTAGATTCAATTTTCTTAAAGGATTTGATTTTAACTTCACTGCTTTTGAAAGATCTCTTTGTTATTCCTTCTATGTCATTCCATAGATTAACAAATTCTTTAGCTACAGTATATTTAATATTCTCTTCATTCTTATCATTATTAACATTCTTGTTTGTGGTCGTTTGTTGGTCGTTTGTTGGTCGCTTGTTGGCGTTCTGTTGGTCGGCCTCTTCCTTATTTTGGTATGTATTCCACTTGTTTAACGTAAAAACAGTGTTTTTGTTGGTCGTTTTGATGGTCAGTTCACCACTCTTTACTAGCTTTTCTATACATGTGCGAACGTTCCTCTCTGAAAGCCCAGTCTCAGCAGATAGAACTTTTCTACCAGAAATGAATTGACCTTTTAGTACTGATTGACCCTTCCAAGTGCCGTCTTTATGGTTGGCCCTTAAAAGACAATGTACAAAGAACAAAACCATGTTAGGCTCAGTGTACCACTCCCAATCAGTTAATGATCTATGTAACTTTACATAGCCTCTGTGCATAGCGTTCCTTTTTTATCACGGGAAAAGGCAAAGAAGCAAGAAACGCCAATTTGATAACTTCAAAGCCTGTATAATCCCGTGATGTAAATAATAATTTCATAGATTTGGCGTCTCTTTGTATGTCAAATAGATAAAAACATTGTTAGCTTTTGTCTATAGGTTTTTACTTTTTTAAATTATCTTTCACCATTTCCAAGACGACACACTCTAATGCAAGTTCAGGACAAGATATAGCATCAACAGGACACTCCTTATCAATGTAATACATGTCTCTAAGTCTAGCGACTAGATTATCCATCCTGTTTAGTCTCTCAATTTCTTCATTCATCCTATCTACTCCTCTTTCCGTGGTTATTTTCTCTTATAAGTACTTGCATTTCTTCGTTTATCTCTTCATCAGTGATACCCCATCTGTCTTTTTTGTGTAGGCTATCAAGTGCTTCAGCCCTTAATACTCTAATTAGGTCGTAAATTTCCATCCTCTCTACTCCTCTATTTTAATTCCGTTATCTTCTTCGTTCCAATCTTCAACGCTTTTATGCATACTCTCACCATTATCGCTATAGCAATAGTTGCATGGCTTCATAAAGTCTGGAATTTCATCATATAAATAAACACATCCTGTGCACATCCTCTACTCCTCTATTGAATCAATTACAATGTCTAATAATCTCTCAAAACAACCCCATGTCTTTGTGTATGTTGGTAAATCAGCGTGTTTAGGTATCACTCCGCTATCTGATGCCTCTTTTACCATTTTATGTATAATATCTACCTTATCCATTATCTACCTCTATTTAACCACAATGGATACATTCAACCATAGCCATTGAATAATTTGTGCAAATTGAAAAATACCTAATACACCTATTACTGCACAAGATCCAACTGTTAAAGTGGCTACTACACTTGATTCAAAGTCACTATCTTTCATCACTCACCTCTATAAACTTGTATAGTTGCATTTCTAACCACTCTACATACTCTTCTTTTGGTACTTCCATTATATCGCCACCGTATACTTCAACCTCCTCTGAGGCACTTTTAAGAGTCTCCATTGTGTATCTGGTACTTATGGCTTTGGTTATCTCTATTTGATCCATTATATATCCTTGTGTGGTTTTACTATCTCCATAACCTTTAACATTCGCTTAGAGCCTTTAATCTTCTCTTCTATGGCTGTTCTTGGCAGATCACTTTCTTCTTTACTTAAATATTTCCATAAAAACCCTTTGTGATACTTGCGTGTGCCTTTTCCTGGCCTACATGCTCTTAAACAACAAGCTGAAATGCACGACCCATTGTAACCATTTTTAATGGCTTCAGATGTAGATGGCCAAATTTTCACTAACTCACCTGAATCAGTGTATTGAGCCACCTTCCTTGAGTATTTACTATTGCAATTACTTTTTGATATCCTCTCAATGCAAGTTCCATGATTTATATTTTCTTTAGCAGTAACCCATTCTAGATTGTTAACGTTATTGTTTGTCTTGTTTTCATCTATATGGTTTACTTGTGGCTTTCTATCTGGATTATCAATGAACGCATTAGCGACCAATCTATGTATAGTTTTAGTCGAATTTTTGCATTTTACACATAAACTTACTTGAGAGTAAGGCAGTTTACCATTGCCAGCGTAGGGTTTAAGTATTGTTCCGGTTTTTGTCATAAAACCTCTACCATTACGTATACGCCTATCTAATGAACGAACATTACCGAAGCTAGACACTTCGTAAAAACCTTCATAACCTACAACGTTTCTCCATTCTTCTTTCATATATTTCCAAATACAGGCAGAAAACGTAGGCTTAGCATAGAATACGTCTTCTTTTAAATCTGAGTACCTGTATAAAAATTCTTTCGGTTGCTAAGCCATGAATAAATATAGTAAACAAAATGAAAAAATATGAAAATAAAAAAGGAGCCGTTAAGCTCCCTTAAATAATCACTAAGCTAGTCCCTCGTGATTTATCGGTGTCGACTGCCATCGCCCACTTGCAATAGCCCGATGATGTTAATATAGTTAAATTTACCTTTTAACCTTCATATATTCCTTAATCTTTTCTCTATGCCACTCTATAGGGTGACTACTTACATTTGTACCCCTATTCCTTAGCCACGTCTTATAGTTCTTATGGCTGATCTCTAATGACCTGCAAAGCCCAGTTACACTATTCTCTTTACGGTTCTTACGCCACTCAATGTAAACAAAGAGTAATTGAAGTTTGCCCTCATCTGAGGTAGTATCTAGCAAATGTCTTCTTGCTAGATAATTCTTAAACCCATCATAAGTTACACCTAACTTAGTACACATGGCTGATATATTTACCTTTGCTGTTCTAGTGTCGCTTATATCTTTATATATCTTTATTCTCTCAATGTGTTCACCCTTTGTCATCTCAGCAGATTTGTAGTTGTTGTTTGTTAAGTAGCTTTTGTAGCTATTGTGCTTAACACCAAACTCTTTACATAGATGACTTACATAAAACCTATCATCCTGTTTGACTACCTTTTTCTCTGACTCAAGAATAGATTCATGTTGCATAAAGCTAAAATCATGTAGTGAAGCGCAGTGTTTATTCTTATATACAAATAGCCTGTATTCTGGTACGCTTGTATTATATCTTTTACATAGAACACCAAGTCTCTTGATGAATTTATCTTGAGCTTCCTTTTCTGCTTTCTCGGCTTTCTTTTTGTTTATTAGCTCTTGAGCCTCATCTATATCAATTCTTTCAGGGTAAAGTATCTCTTCTAAGGTGTGGTAGTTAACCTCTCCTTTGTGCTTTATCTTATACAGGCCGTTACTATTTGGCTTTAGTACTCGTTTAGTGGTTAATCCTTGGTAGAGTATGTTGTTTTCATATATTAGGTTTTGGTATTTAATCATGGTGACTCCTTTATATCTATTAATATCGTTACTTTATCTTCCTTACCTTTACGGCTGGTTATTGATCCTAGGTCTATTATATCCCAGCGGTCATCTTCAAATAATATATCCTCTATCATCTTTACCATGGCAATACAGTTTGAAGAGTCTAGAGGGTTTCTTTTAAACTCAAAAGCATAATGTACCGTATACTGGTTATCTTTGCTGAAAATACGTTTACATTGGCTTTTAACCTGTAGTGTGTAGAGCTTCTTAGTTTTCTGTCTACTTGTCCAGTGTTTGCCTGAGTACCATTGATTTAAAGATACTTTTGGTAGGTTGGTTAGGGTTATTTTAATCATATATTACCACGACCAAGAAATATATACATATCTGTAACGTTAACCATACGGCCTGAACGTTTCTCAATCTTCTTTAGTTTAGTTGTGACTGTATACCCATCCTCTTTAATGTTCTTTATTCTAGCCGATAATCGCTTAACTCCTAATTCCATAAGTGCCTGACGTTCATTTATGGAACCGTAATCCCTGAGGAATTCTAGTACAGCGTGAGTATCTGTGTTTGGGTTTATCATACCTTAATCTCACTTTCTTCAATTAATAAACAACTATCTACTATATGAGCCTTGATGCTTATGTGGCCTATATCGTCAAGTATTGTAGCTGTGAATATTTGATCTTTAAACTCAGCTTTAACTAAGTTTGCGCTTGGGTGCATCTCTGCTATATGGTTTAGTGCTTTTCTAAATATTTTCATAAAGCCCCCTGATTAAGTGCCACACTGTAGAAAAAGGCCAGTGATAGCACGGTGAAACATACTAGTGTAGTGAATAGGATTGCTGTTTTGGTGTAGCTACTCATTAGTCTAAGTCCTTTATTCTTGAATAGATCCAGTAAAAAGGGATAAGGTTTAATATAAAATCACTCCTATTGTCAAATTCTTCCATAATTAAAGTCATAAACACTACAAAAATTTGTACTCCGTAAATTGCTATAAATAAAGTCAATAACATTTCAAATGATGTAACATCAAGGCTACCGCATCCTCCGGAACTTTTCGATACACCTTGATTCATTAACGATGCCTGTGTTGCTGTGAAACTTGCTATTTGTGCTGGATTCATCTAATACCCCACGTATATATATTTGCCGTATTCAATCATCATTCTGATACAGTCGTTCATGTGATCCTGAAACTCAGCTTGTTTCTCTGGTATTGCTACTGAGCTTGTTACTTGTCTGTTTAGTTCTAGGCTGTATATCATTATTTATCACCTTCTAGTATGTAATTTGAAACGTCATAAAATCCCCTAGTGCCCTCTACCTTGTCAACCAATCTAAGCTCTACCAACTTAGCAACTGAAGTGTGTATTGAGTCGCTACGCCTACCAAGCTTATTTGCTATCGTTCTCAATCTAATATTACCGTATTCTCTTATGAGTGACCAGCAAGATTTCTGTAATTCTCCCTGTAATTCACACTCTATATCTTCCATTCTTTTACGTTGACTAATTGTATATTTCATGTTTTCCTCTGTTTTGTTTTAATTCAATATAACAAACATTGTGTTTTATTGTCAATATAATTGTAAAGATAAAAATATTTATTTATATCACATTTACCCTTGTTTCTAAATTATACTTATGCTATATTGATCATTAACAACAAAGGAGTCACCAATGAATAAACTTAACGAATTAAACGACCTCTTCAACGTAACTCAATTAGAGTTCACTAAAGAAGAGATTAACCAGATGATCACACATTACGTACAAGACGGTGATTATGATCTGACTGATAGAGCTGATGTAGAAGCTTTTATTCAAACTTACTGTGAAGAGGAATGTGTAGAGCTAACAGATAAAACCTGTTGTGCCACTATTACTTATACTCTATCATGTAGAGAAATTAAAGATAACAGCGTTATAATAGGCGTTATAGATGAAAACGAAGAGCATTACTGTGAGCCTTGTAAAAAAGGTGATTATATTGCTTCAATGGTGGGGTGTTAAAAATGAGTGATAAAATGAATCTTTTCCAAAAAATACAGGAGGCCCGTTGTCAATTGCAGGGGCTTAACCTTAAAAAGTCTGGTCATAATAAATTTGCTGGGTATAATTATTTTGAGCTTGGTGATATTTTGCCAGCCGTAAACAATATCAATAGGGAGCTTGGGCTTTGTACTCATGTTACTTTTGATAATGAATTTGCAAGATTGACTATATTCGATGCTGATGATGCTGAGTTTAAATCAATTGAGTTTACTTCACCAATGGCAAAAGCTACTCTTAAGGGTGCTCATGATATACAGAACCTAGGAGCTACTGAAACTTACCAAAGACGTTACCTGTATATGTCAGCTTATGAAATAGTTGAAGCCGACGCTGTAGACTCTAGCAAAGGTAAAGCGCCTAAAGAGCTTGTTAATACTGGATCAATCCCTGAGATGATAGCCGATATTGAGAACATATCTACAATAGAAGAGCTAAAGGTTTATTGGGACAACTTCAACGAAAAGCATATACTCAATAAAAAGATACAAGATGCAGTAACTAAACGCAAATCAGAACTAACAGAAGAGGCTTAACATGAATTTATACGAAATTAACAAAGATCTTAATAACTTAATCCTTTCGGCTGTAGATGCCGATGGGGTTATCAATGAAGCATTTGAATCTGATATTGATAGTCTAGTAATGGCTAAAGAGGAAAAGCTCTTAAACTGTGCTAAATACATAAAAAACGAAATGGCTTTTGTTGAGATGCTTAAGAAAGAGGAGCAATCTTTAAGCACAAGAAGAAAGCAAATTGAGAAGCGTGTAGAGTGGATGAAAAAATATGTAGTCGGTAACATGGAGGCTGGTGAGAAAGTAAAGGACCATCAGGCACAACTGAGCACCATTAAAAGTAGTTCTGTTGAGATTATCGATGAAAAGCTAATACCTAAAGAGCTGTGCAATCATATCCCTGAATGTTGGAAGGTTGACAGGATCGCAGTTAAGAAAGCTATTAAAGCAGGCAATGAGCTTGAGGGCGCTAAGATGGTTGATAAGCTCAATTTACAGGTTAAGTAATGAAACCATACGTAAAACTATACATAGATCATCACGGCCTTAACGGGGAGTTTATCCCCTGTAAGGTTTGTGGGTGTGAAGGATGATAATGAGAAAATGTAAATTTTGTAATGAAGATATTGTAGATGAGAAAAGAAGACTGTTCTGCTCAAAAAAGTGCAAGTGCAGGTTTCATGATGGAGTAAAAAAACCTAAAATAAAAGAAACTGAATGTAAGAAATGTGGTAAAACTTTCAAGCCGTACACATCGCTTAATAAATTCTGCTCTTCCAACTGTAGAATAGAGAATGAGAAATCAAGGAGACTGTATAGGCACTCTAAGGAAGCGTGCGAAAATAGAAGCGGTAAAAACAACCCAGCGTACAGAAACGGGATGTATACAAGAAAAACAAAGAAGAGTGCAGAGGGGTTGAGAGAATTCAGGAAAGTAGCGAAAGAAATAAGCGAACAAATCATTTTGGATTTTGGATTCATTAAGTGTCAGCACTGCAACAGGTCTGACTCAGTAAAATTTGAGACACACCATATAGTATTTAGAAGCGAAAAACCTAAGCACAAAAACTTACATAAAAAAGAAAATCTAATATTGCTATGTATTCAGTGCCATAATGATTTCCACAAATACAAGCCGAAAAGAAATGATATCGTTAGAGAAAGAAAGTTAAATGAGTTGTTTGGAGACGATGTTTTAGATAAGGTAGGATCAAATGATACTTGAATTTAGAAACAGTGTACCTGCAACAGATAAACCACTTAACGGCTTTTTTGAGGTAAAGAAGAAACAGGAGCGCAACGGTAGACACTTGAAGAAATACTGGTCACTCATTAACTTCACGGCCCATCATTTACCAGAGGGAATGACTTACACTGTAGACCTATCCAACTGTAAGCCTGAGCTACTCCATGAGATAATTAAAACTATTCAGGGTGTAGAGTCTGTAAGCTTTGGTAAGATGTCACAGGAAGCGTTTAACGATCACTACAGTGATACATTAGACCATTGCTGTAAATTGATAGGTGTAGCGCCTGAGGCAGTAATAGAAGAATTAACTAACTTTTTTTAAGAGGAAAATATGATTGAATTAAATAAACTATCAAAAACAATACACGAGGCCAATGTAAAGAAAGGTTTTTATAATAAGCCAATCGAAACAGGCACAAAACTAATGCTAGTTGTTAGTGAGCTTGCAGAGGCTCTTGAGGCCGACAGAAAAGAAAGGGTGGCAAAGGTTGAGCAGTTTAATATATTGGTTGACTCTGGCCACTATACTTTCGAAGATGCCTTTAAGGGTACGATTAAGGATACTTTCGAGGATGAAATAGCAGATGCAATGATACGACTCTTTGACCTCTCTGGTAATCTCGGTATCGATATAGAGAAACACATAGAGCTTAAACTGAAGTATAACGCAACAAGACCACCGAAACACGGTAAGAAGTACTAACCAAAAAGGAAAATAATATGATTTTAAAAAATGGATTAATTACACAGAATTACACTTACATTGAGTGTGAAGATAAAGAAAAGCAACTATTCAATGCGCCACATCATTTCAAGGTTAATTGCTCAATGCCTGAAGATGATACAGTGACTCTCACTGAGGTTAATTTTCAGAAGGGGCCAATAAAAGAAAATGGCGTAAATGGCTGTTGCAACGAAGACCTTATAGCTATGGTCATAGAGAGATTGAATAGTTTCCAAAGTTCAGAATATAGATGCAGAGAAAATTCAGTTGCAATTACTAAGCTTGAAGAATCACTGATGTGGCTACGCAAAAGAACCACGGATAGAGAAATCAGGAATGTAGAGGGTACTCACAAAGTTTAAACTTTAGCGCCTCACCAAAAAGTAAATTAACCATTTATATTATCTTTTGTTTCAATGGTGGGGCGTTATTTAAGGAGAATTATGTTTAAAGATAATGTTGTAATTACTGGTGAGTGTTATGAGTTGTTTAAGTCAACACTAGATGCTTTTGAGGCAATGGTTGCAGATTACATGCCATTTGACAAGTATAAAGCAACTATTACAAGCGGTAGAGATGGTGAGCACTCAGATAATAGCTTACACTACAAAGATAAAGCAATTGATGTTAGGATAAAAGATTTGAATCTTGATTTCATTCATTGCAATAAAAGACTAGAGTTTCTTGTAACTCACTTGGGGTTCGTTTGCAAGGACAAAGTATTCATACTCCACCTATACGATGGCAAAGACCACCTACATATACAACATGGTAGAGATAATATAGTGTCGTTTGATAGTGCTATAGGTGAGAATAATAACGTGTTTATTAAGTAGTTTTCTTTCTAATACACATACAAGCACCATCTTTATAGGCTTTATCACCAAACTTATCTACCCACCAATACATACGATTTGCTCTCCATGTGAAATACTTTCTCTGAGCAAATCGTTTGCCGTTCATTGGGTTTATCCAATCAAACCAACGGCTTTCATGTTCTGGGTAGTCACGCTCAACTCTATCAAGCATATTGTCAATAAACTTATTATCGCCCATAACCTTACCTACCTGTACATGGTAATCTAAATCATGTTGACAAGCATCATTAAAAAATAGGCTACCTGATGGAGTTTTATTTAAGATAGCGGTAACAGTTGGAAGCCCAGAAGGTCCGCACCCATTGACAACGATCTCGCCACACATAGGGCATTTAGTATTCTTATCAGCCATAATTTTACCTCATTGCTACAATTACATCAGTATTATCTACCACACTTATCTTTTGTTGCATGATAATAATATCTTTCTTATTGTCTCTTACTGAGTCGTCAACGTCTTTTAGTTGATCTATAACGTCATCGAATTTCTCTTCAAAGCGTTTATCAGATTCTTTTTGCTGTATGTTCTGCTCACGTAACACTGAGACAATTTCCCGTATCTCTACCATTATCTCTTTACGTTCACCCTTTGCAGTATCAATATCTTTTACATTTGAATCCACCGTGTGGGAGAAGCGACCGACTCCAACGCAAACAGTAATAACAAAAGCAACGCCAACGCTATTACGAATGACACTCCATAGGCTACCGGTTTTTGATGGAAAAAACGTTTCATCTGGTTGATTATCAGTTGATCTACGCCCATTTCTTGTAGTATCCTCTGTATTATTGGCATCGCTCATTCTTTTATACCCTTTTGTTTAAATGTAACTTAATAGATACAAATAAACTAAAATAATTAAAGCCGTGAATTATTAACTAACTCACAGCTTTGTAACACTCATACTAATCCAATGACTCATCAACTGCGACGATATGTAAATTCATGTTGGCGACACTATTGTTTGCTGTAGTTGTAACTCTAATCAAAGAACCCTCACTGCCTGAACCCTCTACAAATGCATCTAGGTCAGTTCTCTTGTATGCTCCTGATTCACCATTCAATACGCCACTAACCAAATTCTGGTCGGCTAGCCTTGCACATACAATACCGTCACCAGCGATAAACCCTGTAGCGGCATAAGTCCACCCTGTAGGCTTATGATACAAAAGCTCAATATTCATAGCGTTATCAGTTGCACCGCCTTCCCACTCCGCTTCAAAAGCAATTATTGTCATGTCAATATTTTGCTTATCTTCATACTTAGAGAAGCCGTAATTAAAGTCAAGGCTGTATGTGGTGGGTAATCCACTCACCGTGTAAAACTCAATCTGTACGTTTCCTGAGAAATGTTCAACCGTTTCAGCCATTGTATTAAGTGTTAATGTTGTTATATCATCAGTAATTATTCCAATGCTACCAGCACTTTGTGGGGTTCCATCTTCATAATCTCTAGTTCCAACAACTCTTAAACCAACCTGACCAGTGTCAACCGTTCCGGCTCCTGATGGTACAATCCCTACGTGAGCATCTCTTGATACATTAGGCCCATAAGTTACACTTGGGGACGCTTGAGTTAGGTTAGCATCTGTACTGCCCCAATCATAGAACCCTGCAACAAAGTGAGTATCTATGCTTGTAGCATTGAAACTATAAGACCTACTAGCCGCCCTTCTCTCGCTCCTACTTATAGATACCTGAACCTGTCCCGTTAGTGCGTCCTGCTCAATAAGTGTACCCATTAACGTTCTAGTTGCCGGATATAGTGGTTTTGTTTGCGTCATATTACCAGAGGTACCCAAGTAAAGCAAGCCGCCCTCAGTTAATGATGATGTATCAAAGTCTCTAACTACACCCCTCTCAGTCACTAAACCAAGCTCACCATCTAATATATCGTGAGTGGCAAGACCTAGAACCTGAGCTGATGTAAAAAAGTTTGAATTGTCGGCCAACCCAATCTCTAGGCAATTGTTTACAGTGTCTACACCTGAAGCATAGCAAACCTTACCATTATCTATCTGTACTCCTGTATTATTGCATACAAGATACATTTCTTCTTGCCCTAGATTCACCTTAACACCAGCAATACCAGTGTCAGAGGTTATTGTTAACGAATCCGTATCGTAATTTAGTCTGTTTAATATGTCGTTTACATGAGCCCATGTAACATCATTTAAAGCTGTCATTTTATTTTCTCTTTTCTCTCATCTCTTAGTTGTTAAAAGGCCCTCTGCTAAAGGGCTGTTTGTTTATGGTAAAGGGCCAGCATTATATATATCTAGCCATTGTTGAGTTGTCTTTGCAACTCTCTCGAATGAATAATCTCTAAACTCTCCATCATTACAGAAACCTATTGCCGCCTCTGGGTCTGATGAACTAGCAACAGCACAACCTAAAAGTATTGGTAGTGTAGTGCTACCAGTTCCACGGGTTGCTGTTGAGTCTATCAATATTCCATTTTGATATGTATCAAGATACCATGTGGCCCCGTCTAGCCTATTTTGCCACCCGTAGTGCGCCTCTACAAATTCAGCCTGAGTGGTGCCAACTGTTAGAATTGTACCGAACGCTATCTGTTTCATAGCGCTTCTGTCTCTATACAGACACAAGGAATCACCAAAGCTTCCAGAGTCTAATTTACCAAAAAGAACCTCACCGCTACCTTTTGCCCCAGCCGTATACCATAACGAATGACACCACTCTTCATCTGTAGCCATGTCTGCCTCAGTTCCGACTGTGTAGCAGTAATCACCATCAGCTATGTTTAGATCCCATTTGCCCCCGACAAAACTTTCTACACCTTTTATTGTGGCGTTTAACCCATTTCCAGATGTATCAACAAACTCATTACTCACCGCTGACGTAAGATCGTATTTGAACCCATCAAAAGGAGGGGTTGCCGAATACGTTATATCGTTAGTTTTTTGTCCAGTAACACCCTTTGCGTTAGTGTGTTGCTTTGTGATCAGGTTTGACCCTTCCGCAAGGATTGTGCTTACGGTGGTTTCAACGCCATCTCCACGGTATACAACATCATAAGGAGTTGTCAAAACCGTACCATCCAATACAGGGTCAATGAATTTAACCTTAGGGGTGAAGTTATTGTTTCTCGTTGCCTCGAACCTTTTGTCCAACTCTGTTTTGGTCACAATAGTATTTCTTATAGCGGTTGACCCTACAGCGTTGTAATGTACGCCATCTGTGACATAAGACGGGTCAGCGTTGTTTGTGCCCACCTCTCTAGTCTCATACCAAGAATAGATCAAGAAATCATCCTCTAACCCAGTGGCGTTAGCTATCATCAAGTCATTAACAAATCTCGCCATATCTCTACGTTCAACGCTATCATAACGTAACGATGTATTGCTGTTTGCAAAAGCTTGCACCGAGTAATATTCTATACTGTTTACGTCATACCAATTCTTTTTAGACTTAGCCATCCAGTAGAGCATATCAGCATAAGAGTTCCAGCCTAGTGATGATGGCGTAGAGTCAATTCCAGCATTGGGATTTTCTACATTATACTGTGCACTTATATCATTATACCCAAATGCGTCTATATATAACTCTGGATCAAATGTGTCTCTAATGTATTCACACGTTTGCATTGCGTTTGGGTCTACAACAGTCTGCCAAGGCGGCTTCGCTGTCCAATCCCCTATTGGTGTTGTTGGTAATGATCTTGCCGCCTCTGACCCACCCCGAGCAGTGCAGACATATGACACGTTATACTCGTACCTTTCACCGTTTTCTTTTTCTTGAACCCACCAAGGTTGACCACTTGAATTAACTCCCTCGGTTATACTGTCGCCACCCATACAAAAGCACATATGCTGATAGTATCTATAGTAAAGACTAGACGTTTGTTTATCTGTCCATTCAGAGTCATTATATCTAAAAGCAGAATAAGAACCGCCAACACCCTGCCTAGCGTCCGTAACTGGATTTACATTTGTATCCACGTTGAATACAGATCCAACAGTAGCGTATACATTTGCAATATTAGTTCCACGCTCTGTAGATCTTCCAGTATATACAACTGTTTCATCTAGGATTAAGTCATCTACCCAGATTGACCCAGTAAACCTTTCTTGCCATCTAAAATAATGAACTAATGAGGTATCATAGGCTATAGGCGTTGTGTAATCCGTACCGCCAACCTTTACAACTAAATTACCATTATCTGCATATAAAGAAGTGCCATTTGACGATGTAAGCCCTTGTCTACCGCACACATAAAAAGACCCTGCACCATAAAAGAACCCAGATATTGCCCACGCTGTCTCAGGCTTAAATATATTGGCACCTAACCCAACGTTTGAATAGTAGTTTTCTTTCCCTGCACTTACCTGTAGCCCGTATCTCATTTGTGGCACCGGAATAGGGTCTATAAGACCCTGTGATGGAACTTGCTTGAAGTTTTCCAGTGATTCAGGGGCGTGATAATAGGGTTGGTCAACGTCCACATAATCTGGTTGTGATATGTGATTAAGCACCATTAATGCGCTAGGGTTATCATTTGGCTCGACAAGAGGCGTTATATTGTCTTGATCATCTAGAAATAAATGTTCATCTGTTGTATAGTTGAATATTTTTATCTCAAAAGGATTTATGGCAAGCTCTTGATATGTAATCGCAACAGCCACACTATTACTCTCTCCACTTGGGTAGGAGTAAGAAGCTGTAAAATTATACACCTTATAGTCACCACTAGTAAAAGTGTATGGTGCTTCGTCTGGTGTTACATTACTCTCATTACTAAGTCCTTCATCAACTATAAGAGACAAAGCCCCATCATAAGAGGTTCCGTAGGTCTCTTCATCAACTGTAGTGAGTCCATCATATCTAAGGGCTGGAATACGTGTAATAAGGAAAGGTTCAGAGGCTTGTAATGCTCCACCACTATCAGCAATGTTACCAATAGATAGGCTGTTTTCGCCTGTTCCAAGTGCAACTGCAACCTCTGTTACTATTGTACCACCAACGGTTCCTATAGAGCCATCAACATCATATACAGGAGAACCGTCAGATTCTAAGCTATAGTCTGTATTGATCACATATTGTAAATCAATAGTTTCATATCCGCTAACCTCTGGGATTGGCTCAACGTCACTTATCCAGTTTACACCATCAAGCCTATAAGCTGTAATGAATGTCTTAGGCTGGAATTTAGCTGTAATAGCATCGTTGTTACTTGCTTGTGTTACATCTCCATTAGGATCTGTTACAGATAAAGCCAACGTATAATCACCCCAACCTAATGCAGGAGTGTAGCCGCCAATGTAAGTTTCAGTGCTTGTAGAGTTAACATATTGAGCATTTGGTATAGTGTCGTTATAAGCGCCACCTGAGATAGCGCCTGTTACTACTATATCACTCTTAGCATAAAACCACTCATCAGGAGTATTAGTCACTGTGAGGGTATCAGCTAATATCATTACAACATCAACTGATGGGTTACCGTATGCGCTTGTAATTGTCTTACCAGCGTTAACACCCAAAGACAGAGTAAAAGGGCTACCAGTTAATAATTGAACTGGATACCGTGCACCTTCTGCGTCTACCTCGAAATAGTAAATGTTATATGTACTATCAAAAGTTACGCCTGTATATTCATCTGTACCGCTTGAGGTATATGTAGTAAATCCTGAAGCATTACAGGGATAGATGCCAGCAGACAACCCACCCCTTACCGTAGCTATAGCGTCTATAGCATTATCTAACCCTAATCTGCCCATTATATACCGTAGTTAACTTGTGTTACACCTGTTGCACCTGTAAGGCTACATTTAGCAAAATCTAAAATATGTATCCCTTTCTCTAAAGTTACAGCCGCCCAATCTGGGTAATCAGCTGCATTCGTTGGATTGTTTAGCTTTTGAGTTTGAGTTGCTGTTGTTACTACAACCACGCCACTCTTTACGTCAATGCTAGACACTGAACGAGTAAACGCCTTTGCAGATGTCCCACCAGATGTTAAAAGAAAGTGACCACCTTTGGCCATTCCCTCGGTTGTGTTTTCGTTTACGCCTTTGCTTTTTGGATATGTCATTTTATTCTCCTGTTACCTTAAAACTGTTCCTTGGCCTTCTTGCTCTCTTAATTGAGCCATACCAAGAGGTTGATATTGTTGTTGTAAACCATATAGCTTAGGCGCAACTTGCTCACCTAAATCCATCATGCCGACCGCCCCGGCTCCGACCTGAGGAACTGCGCCAAATCTTGACCCGGCAGTTAAAACTCTGCTATCGCCACCAGTTGCATTTACTGCTTTTTTCCAGTTATTAGCAAGCTCTAGCATTTCAGCATGATCTAGATACTTGTTACCTATAAGTTCAGATATATCCTCTAGGGCTTCTTTTTTAATTGCACTATTGTCGCCTTCCAATTTATTTAGAAGATTGTTAGCCCTAGTGAGTTGTGCTAACCGATTTTTACCACTCCCAACAAGTTCCTTTAGTCTGTCGTATGAGTCATATTTGTTTGACATTTTTTTCATACCAGAGATATACTCAGGGTTACCTGTTTTTTTTGCGGCATCAACGAGTGATCCCCTTAAGTGGTCAGCAAAGTCTTTATGTAACCCCTGTAGGTCAGACGCAAGTGAAGGATTACTTTCGCTAAACCTCTTATAGTTAACGCTATTATCTAAATCTCTTCTAAATGTAAGAATATCCCTAAACGGTATCTCTGAGCCAGCAGATTGGATCTGACCAGTAAGCTCATCAATCTCTTTGTTATACCTAATTGCGTTTTTATTTAACTTATTCCCAATAATTGCAGATTTCTTTTTAGAGTCAAGAAATTTAAGGAAGTCAACCGTTCTAGCATTGCCCATTCTTTCCGCCGCCTCTTCTACAATAGGATTCTCAGTCATGTATATTTTTTCAAAATTATCCACTTCTTTAATGAGGCTTCTAGCAAAATTAGTAGACTCTTTCTTTGCTTCATCCATTTGTGATAAAATATTGTTTGGACTCGCACCTTCGTCTTTACTCCTAAAAACTCTTGAAAACTTGTCTTTAATGGGGTCTAAGTTGACCTTTTGTAAAGTACCAACGTCAGTACCAGTTACACCAGATATACCCTTTTTAGCTTGCTTAAACCCTTCTTTTACAGCCCCTCCAACAATAGGAAGGAAAGAACTAATAGCGCCAGCAGTAGCGACCTCGGTTCCGGCTGTTTCTCCAGAAAAATCATTACCCATCTCTTGTTGAGACATTTGCTCAGCATAAGAAAACGGAGCTTGACCCATCATTCCAGATAACCCCTGAGCGCCAACTTTCATAAATGGACTGGCTGTTTTTGATGCTAACCCAGCCATACCACCACTCAAAGCAGACGGTATAAGTTCAGGGGAAGTTAAAGCCTTATAAGCCATACCTTCACGCATCTTTTCTTTATCAATAGGAACGCCTGCCGCGCTAAGTGCACTAGCTCCACCTTCAATATATCCAGTTTGAGGGGCCGCCATAGCATCCAAAACTAGACTAGCTGGACCCATACCTTCACCTGAAACTTGAGACTGTGTAGTTCTTGGAAATAAAGTCTCCATGGTTTCCGTTACAGGGCCGGGAACACTCATACCCATAAACTGTCTTCTTTTCCCGGCTGGTATATTTTTGTATTGCTCAAGCTTTTCCTTAGCTGATAATTGCCTAGGTAAGCTTACATCCATTCCTGCGACACTTGTTGTCATTTGAGGTAGGTTTTTACCTATAGACTCAGGAGAATAATTAGCTTTAATTTCCAGTAGCTTACTTTTCTTTTGATCATAAGTAGCATCAGGGTTAGCGCTTTTCCATGCTCTAAATTCTTCTTGGTACGTCATTCGTTTATCAAAGCCTCATCGTCCGAAGTTAATCCACCACTAGTGTTAGCGCTTCTGTAATCATAAAGAACCAAATTAGGGTCTAACTTAAATAACTTAGATTTATTTGTATATGTTCTATCAAGCTTATCTTGATTCGATTTAGCTTTTCCGTATAGCTTTTCAGTTCTATTTACAAAATCTAAACGTTGAGGCTCAGATAGCCTCTGACCTGATTTGATTTTATTATACCAAGCTCTAGTTCTTTCGTCAACAGATCCAGAGTTTTGAGCTGTAGCAAATTCACCCTCTCTAACAGTAGAGCCGGGGTCTAGTACTTTCATGTAATTAAATATCAAGGCCAAATCACCTGCCGCACTTGGGTCTTCTGCACTCGCCTGCACCCTGTCGTAAGCGTCCCTTTGTTTAATAAACTCTTTGGATTTATTGTAGTGTTGGTCTGCAAGCTTGTTTGCCTGATTGAACACTTTATCTCCACGAGTATTTTTAATTTCCTCAAGTTGCGTTTCATATTTCATTCTACTTAAAAGAAACTGTTCGTCATGTTGCTCTTTTGCCTGCAATCTTCTGAGCTTCGCTTCTTCTCTTCTAGCTTCTTTATCGTCTAAAATACCCTGCTTGTAAGGGTCTAAGTCTTGTGCCACTTCTTCACTCTTCTTCCATTCGCCAGTAGCCTTATTAAAAGACCATCCCGGACGCTGAGAGCTTGTAACCCAAGGAGATGAACTTTTACCCATTCGGCTTAAAGAGCTTTTAGCTTGCATCTCTGCATATTCCTGAGGGTAAGCCTGAGCATAAGCGCTTTGCATCTGTTCTGGTGTCAATTGCTCTTCACCCTCCATTTGCATAGTCTGAACGTTTGACATGAACTCATCACGCTGGGCTAGCTGTCTTTTGCGCTCTTCCTCTTCACGTTCAGCCTGTAGCCTCTTTTGCTCTAGGTCAAATTGGCGTTGTTGCATGGCTAGATCTGACATTTTGCTTTGTTGCATCATCTTACCCATACTTGCAAGATTCTGCCCAATGCCACCTAGGGCCTGTAGGCCCCCGCTTCTTGGCCTGTATATACTTGTATCAATCATTGCCATTACATACCCCCTGACATTATGCTAGCCGCACCCCTTGCATTCTCTCCGAATTTCTCAGATAACTCAAGTAGATTGGACCAAGGAGAACCTTTAGCCATTGAAGCGGCCGCATTTACATTGCCTTGTTGTATAGCTAGGTCTGACATTTTAGTACCTTGACCAAGTGCCGCATTTGACATGGCGTTACTTGCATTTACACCCATGTTAGCAAGTCCCATATATTGATTAAGTTGGTTTTGCATGTTTTGACCCTGAATACCGTATTCATCACGAGCACGGCCATAAGCCTGTTGCTCTCTATCTCTATCCATACCGTATTGATCAACAGATCGCCCATATGCGTCACGCTCTCTATCTACGCCTGACTCGTATCCGTATTGCGCTCTACCGTAAGCATCCTGAGCCGCTACGTTACCCATTTGAGTATCTGTTAAAGCTCTACCATAAGCATCACGCTCTCTATCTACATCTAGTCCGTATTGATCCATAGATCTACCGTATTGACTTTGCTCTGCTTGATTGGCTAGATCAAAATCGGTTAAAGCTCTACCGTACATATCACGCTCAGCACCAGCCGCAACCCCTCGCTCTTGAGCCGCTCTATTAAATCTATTTCCATAATCCTGAGAAAGTAAGCCTGCTGTTTCACGCATCATTTCACGACCAGTAGCACCACCGCCCCAACGACCCTTAGCCGCACCTTGACGATTAATCATCTTCTCCATCTGCTCTTGCTGATAAGCTAAAGAAGGGTCATCTTTCATGTAAGATTCTATCGATCGGTCAACTGGGCTACCTTCATAACCTAATTGACCTTGTTGTCCTGCGCCTTGATAGTTAAAGGCATCTGGTTGTTGACCTTGATAATCTACACTAGAATGCATTGAAGGGCCACCATAGTTAAAGGCGTCTGGTTGTTGTCCTCCATAACTGAAAGCGTCTGGCTGTTGACCACCATAGTTAAAGTCATTTTGCATGAACTCGCCTGACTGTATAGCGTGAGCTAACCCGCCAGTGCGCTCACCAGTTTGAACTTGCTTAGTAGTCATTCTCCCAGATGGGACCATCATTCCCATAGGGCCTTTAACCATCTCAGGAACTTGCACATCTTTATAGCCCCGCCCACCAAATAGAACGTCTTCACCCATTTGTCTATACGGGTCTAAAATATCTGATGACCTCTGATATCCACGCTCTTGTGATTCTCTCGCTTGGTCTATACCGTAAGTCTGAGCCTCTTGCGCATCTTCTGCGGCTGTAACCCCTGTAACATCATCGTAGACGTTGCCACCCATTCTAAATAAGTCGCCAGTACCCCTAGTGAGGGGGTTGTCTGTGATGCCTTTCCAGCCTGATGTTAAATTGAATCCCATGTTATACCCTTTCTTTCTGTTAAGCTACTTAGAGCCTCCGATTACTCGGGTATACTCTAAATATAATAAATTATTTTATAGTGTGGCTGTATATGTTGAGCCTGTTTTAATGTTTACGTTGCCGCTTGAGTCTTGATTATAGACCTTGGCCCATGATATGTCATTCCCAGACAATCCATTTGCAACGTATATGGATTTTACTTCAGTATTAGATTGGAATGACCTATCTAGGTAGGCATCTCCGTCTTCAATGTACTTCCAAGGGCCAGAAGATGATACATATGCATTTCTTGTGTCGTACAACACATGCCCATTGGGTGATATTATCCTACACATAGAATTACTATAAAATATATGTATAAACGTAGTATCTACATCGCTAGGAATGACTGCCCCACCATAAGCAATGTTACCATTCTCATCCGTTACAACAGAACGCCTAAGCAAAGCCTGAACATCCTTAAGCCAACGTAAAAATATACCGCTTAGAAAGTTGGTCTTGTTCTTACCTTCAACCTCTAATACAGGTATGCCCTTATTAATTGGCGCTATGTTATTCACTCATCACCTCATAGTCTATGTAAGCCGTGAACCACTCTTGCTGTACTGGGCTATCTGATTCTATTTTAAATACTGTATCCCTTGAGCATCCAAGCATATAAGCTCTAACTCTTTGCTTATAGCTACCATCTGTACCCATCTTCATTGTAATAGGGTTACCGTAGGTCATGCCACCATCACGGCTAATTGTAAGCGTTATCTCTGGGTCAGGATCGTCTACGTTACC
>Ga0255047_10000626_pt1 | contig 28606 bp, 38 predicted proteins | sample JV7_2_1_MG_FD_183640 | JGI IMG/M metagenome (GOLD analysis project Ga0255047, IMG submission 183640) | Seawater microbial communities from Jervis Inlet, British Columbia, Canada - JV7_2_1 | ecosystem: Environmental > Aquatic > Marine > Inlet | place: Canada: British Columbia | collected 2016-10-06
GAGACATATGCCGACTTTGCCGACCAGTTTCATCGCGCGAGAGAGCGCAAGCTGCAGTGCTGGCGTGACCAGATCCTCGACCACGGGGAAAAGGACTGGCGGGCCTTGGCCTGGATCCTGGCCCGCATGGACCCAGACAGACACTCGGAGAAGCGGACGCTCGCCATCAGCGGCGACCTACAGGGCCTGAGCCCCCAAGAGCTCCGAGAGCGGCTCACCGCGCTCCTGAGCCAGCTGCCCGACCCTGCCGACGGCGAGTGAGCCAGAAGCGCCCAAGGGCCCCGCATCTCCCCTTAAGCCCCTCTGGCCCGGCCCGTGGCAGATGTGGCGCATCCGAGCCCCTGAACGTGCCAGCGGCGACCTCGTAGGGTGACCTCGCAACCCCCCTGAGGCATCCCTCGCGCGCTCGCTCCCCCTCCGTTGCCTGGCCTGGGGCGTTCGCCAGGTGGTGGTTAGCAGGACGGGTGGCCGGTATTGGGACCCGTCCCTGGGCTGGGGCGGTGTCGAGCCCCCGACGTCCCTATTCAGGGACCCCCGGGGGGGGGTAGGGCCGCGGGGCTGGGAGGGGCCCGCTCCCCGATCCCCTCTCGAGCAATATCCTACGTCTCACCGTTGCTTCTGGCCGGGTGGTCGGAAAGGCAGTCGGCGCAGCGCCACAGGTAGGCGGTGGCTGTTCCCTGCTTCGTCCAGTCCGGCACGGGCTCGAGGCGGCTACCACCACAGGTACGGCATGGGCCTTTGGGAGGCGTCGGGGGAGGGCTCTGCGAGCTGGTCACGGTGGGAACCCTTCTTCCTTCGGGGGTTCCACTCGGTCCTGAGCGCCCTCTACTCCCTTGCGGTCGAGGGTAGGGAGGGGTTGGGAGCTCTGTCCAGCGTATTCGGGCCCATGTGACAGATGTGGCACATATCACCCCTCAAACGAGCCGGTCTTGGCGCCTTTGGCAGATCCCGTGCTCGGCTTGGTGGCATTCCCGGCAGAGCCAGCGGACGGTTCGGGGGTCGGCATCAGCCCCCCTCAGCGTCCGGCGCCCGGGCCAGCGCGAGCTCCAGAGGGGAACAGAATCCCTCGAGCCTCTCGATGTAGGCCGTCAGCCTTAGCAGGCGGCCCTCGACGTCGCTCGTGGCGTACCTGTTGCGCAACGACCACATGATCCCCCCAGCGTCCGCTTTCCAGTCGTAGCTCATCAGCTCCTCCCCTCAGAAACGACCATGGGTCACCAAACAGGGACTTGTCAAGTGGGGTGACATCTCTATACTGATGGGCGAGGTGGGGAGATGAAACGAGAGCACATCAGGGTCACCGGAGACTCGAGCTCCGAGAGCAGGCTGATCGAGGTCATCGATACCGGCGTCTCTCTCTTCAGGGCCGGGGGCCTCAGCGCTGAAAGGGCGGCCGATGAGGCCCTGCGCCGCCATGGCTTCAAAAGCCCAGAAAAAGGGGCTAGAAATTCGATCGTGCTCGCGATTGTCCGTGTTTCGATGAGAAAGCCCCAATGACTGACCTGACAGAGGCGATCGATCTGGTGGAATCCAGCTTGTTTCGGATGTTTGGGGACCGGCGCTACCTGGAGAGGTTGGGCTCACCCGCTCGCATCCGGCAGCGGGTCCGCTCCTACATAGCCGCTATCCGTGTGCTGCGGAGGGAGCAGGCCAAGCGAGAGAGGGACGCTACGTCTGCCCGCTTCACTGTCTACTGGGGGGGCTGCCAATGACCTACGACTGGAGAGCGGACGAGGCGGAGGTGGAACGCGCCTTTACCGCAGGCTACGAGCTCTGCCCGAGCTGCGGGGTTCAGTCGCTCACCCCCGCGCAGCCGGACCTGCCCTCGGCGATGCAAATCCCGACCAAGGGGACCGCGACCCGGGCGGACTACAAGGGCCTGGCCGAACGGCGCGATTGCGTGGCCGTCCAGCGCGCCGACGCCTGCCCGGCTCCCGGCTGCAACGTCCCCGCCTGCGAGCGCACCGCCACCCACGTCGCGGACGCACACACGCCCAGCCACACCGATTTCTGCGAGGAGCACTACAGGCTCTGGGACGAGTGCCACAAGGCCCACGGCACCCGACCCGACCACTGGGTCGCCGGCCGAAAGCAGCCGACTCGCATGCCACCCCCGTGCCGCTGCCGCGTCCCCGAGAACCTGTTCCACGACGTCGACCGCGCCCAGTACCCGGGGCGAACCCCGCGCAAGACGCTCGCCGAGCGCATGAAGGAGCGGCAGCGGTCACGTGGTAGGGTCGCCGAGGAGGACGAGACGTGAAACCACTGGAAAAGATGCACGACCACAACGGGCAGGTCTATCTGGCGCTCAACGGCCGGGCCGTGGCCAAGCTGACCGTCACCGAGGAAGACTTCGACCGGAAGCTGAGCGCAGCGACCGCCGCACCGCGCGCACCGACCCGTCCGGCCCCAGAGCCGGCCCCGGAGGTCGAAAAGCCGAAGGCACCGGCCAAAAAGAGCACCAAAAAGCGCAAAAAGACCCGCCCGGACTACTGATCGGGCCAGAGGAGGGGAAATGACGACCACAGAGATGATTCGGGCCCTCAAAGCGGCCCAGACGCGCACGATCCAGCACCGATTCATGTGTGAGGGCATCCGGGCGGTCTGCGAGGGCGCAGACGACATCGGGCTTCACGGTCCGCTGCTCGAGGAGCTCTCGGACTGCATCGTCACCGCAGACGACCACGTTTCCGCCATCGATCACGTGGTGGTGCTCCTGATGGCGCAGGACGACGAGGACACGCAGTCGTGAGCGATGGGCCCTACCGCACCGCGCCCGCGCGCCGGGTCTACGTTCCGCACTGCGAATACTGCGGCCGCGCCGTCGAGCCAGACGCCACCTGGCGAAAGCACGACGTCTCGTACTGCGATGCCTTCTGCGCCGTCCTGTACCTCAAGACGCGCGGGATCGGTCATGCGGCGATTGCGGAGCTCGAAGAGACCGGCTAATCCTGCTACGTGGGCGGGCACGACACCCTTCTGGCGCAGATAACGGCGCTCGAGGCCGAGGCAAAGCGCCGGGAGACCGTCGCCACCTCGGAGCGGTGGTGCCCCCATGACCCGACCGAAGTTCAACAGCGGTTCCTCGACCTCGACGACGAGGAGGCCCTGTACGGTGGCGCTGCCGGTGGTGGCAAGTCCGATGCGCTACTCATGGGTCTGTTGTCCCACGTCCATATCCCCAAGTACGCCGGGCTGGGGATTCGGCGAACCTACGCAGACCTGTCCCTCCCTGGTGCCCTCATGGACCGGGCTGCCGAGTGGCTCGCCCCCACCGCCGCGCACTGGAACCACGACAAAAAGCGATGGACGTTCCCGAGCGGAGCGATCATCACCTTTGGCTACTGCGAGAGCGACAACGATCGATTCCGCTACGCCTCCGCCGAGTTCCAAGAGATCGCCTTCGACGAGCTCACCCAGTTCTCTGAGGTCCAGTACACCTACCTGAGCTCGCGCCTGCGCTCGCTCGTAGACTTCCCGTTCACCCCCCGCATGCGAGCCGCGTCCAACCCCGGCGGCGTCGGGCACAAATGGGTGCATGACCGGTTCCTCGGCGAGGATTCGGTGTTCCCGTTCGTCCCCGCGCGCATCGCGGATAACCCGTTCATCAATCAGGCCGAGTACGCGAAAAAGCTCAGCCGCCTCGACTCCATCACGCGCGCCCAGCTCCTGAACGGCGAGTGGGTCCAAGACGTCCAGGGGCTGATCTACCCGTACACCCGGGGCAACAAGATCGAGTCCGTCCCGGTCATCCCGGGCAAGTGGTATCACGTGCTCGGGGTCGACCTCGGAGCGTCGGAATCCAAGCCCACGACCGCCTTTTGCGTCCTCGGCTGGTGCGATCAGGTCCCCCGCGGCGTGTGGGTCGTTCAGAGCGAAGTGCACGCGGGCATGATCCCCAGCACCATCGCGGCTCGCATCGAGGAGCTCATGACAGAATACGGGGGCTTCACCCAGATCGTGGTCGACGAAGGGGCCCTCGGTCGGGGCTACGGCCGGGAATTCCGCGAGGTGTACGCCCTGCCGACCCGAAGCGCTGAAAAGCAGTCCAAGATGGGCTTTCGAAAGCTTCTCCGGGGCGCGCTCGAGCGTCAGGAGGTGCAGATCGTCGAGATCAGCAACAAAGAGCTGCTCGGCGAGATGGATGCCCTGCGGTGGAACGAGGACGGCACCGACAACGAGAAGGGGGCCGACAACCACGCCACCGACGCGCTACTGTACGCATGGAGAGCGACCAAGAGCCACGCGGCCAAGGCCCCCAAGGGCACCCACAAGCGGTTCAGCCCGGAGTGGTATAAGGCCGAGGGCGAGAAAATGATGAAGGACGATCTAGAGGACTGTCGCAACCGGGCCAAGCGCGCCCGGAACCCGCGGGCCTGGTGGAGGCGTGATGGCGACTGATCCGACGACACCCAGCAAGCCCCGGTCCATGTGGTTCAAGGAGTCCGGCGACGAGCTCGCAAATGCGATCTGGGGCACGGCCGAGTGGCTGGACGAGACCGACACCTCCCGGAACGCCCGCTTTCTCCGCCACGCCCGTCTGTACGCCAACACGGCGCTTTCCGCTCTCAAGCACAGCGCGATCGACAGCACGGACAGCGCACCGGCGGAGGATCCGCGCCTGAACGTGTCGCGCAACATGGTCGACGCCGTCACCGCGAAGATCGCCAAGAACCGACCCAAGCCCACCGTTCTCACCGAGGGCGGGGATTTCACGCTGCAGCAGCAGGCCCGGCGCCTCGATCAGTTCGTCTGGGGCCTGTTCTACAAGAACCAGGTTCACGCAAAGTCCCGGACGCGGTTCCGTGACGCGGGCGTGTTCGGCACCGGGATCCTCAAGGTGTTCTCCGAGGTACACGGCCCGGAGGGCAAGCGCGTCGGCAACATCAGGGTCGAGCGGGTCATGCCGTGGGAGCTCCACGTTGATCCTCTCGACGGATTCCACGGCTCCCCCCGTTCGATCTTCCGCACCAAGCTCATCGATCGCCAGCAGCTCCGCGCGATGTTCGACGACCCCGACGATCCGAAGCGGGCGAAGAAGCTCGCGATGATCGACCGCGCGCAGAAGTCACGCCTGAGCGCCGACCAGCCCGCGCCCGATGCGTTCGCCGATCAGATCCTCGTCATCGAAGCCCACCACCTGCGCAGCGGCCCCGACGCGAAGGACGCCAAGCACGCCATCATCATCAAAGAGGGGACGCTGCTCGAAGATGACGAGTGGCACGGCCGGCGCTTCCCGTACTCCTTCTTTCGCTGGGCTCACCCGCTCGCGGGTTTCTGGGGCGATTCTCTCGTCGGCGAGGTGGAGGGCCTGCAGCGCGAGCTCAACGAGCTGATGTTTAAGATCCAACAGGCCATGTGGCACCAGGCCACGCCGAAGATCCTCGTGCCGACCGGCGGAGAGATCACGGAGGCCCAGATCGACAACGACGTGCGTGGCTGCATCGTGAACTACTCCGGCGGGGAAAAGCCCGAGTGGATCACGCACTCGACCGTGCACCCCGAGGTCTTCGCGCACCTGGACCGCATCTACGCGCGCAGCTTTGAGATCGCGGGCATCTCGCAGCTCTCGGCGCAGAGCCAAAAGCCGGCGGGCCTCGACAGCGGCCGGTCCCTGCTCGTGTTCAATGACATCGAGTCCGAGCGGTTCGCTCCCAGGGGGCAGGACTTCGAGGCTTCGTTTATCGAGCTGGCGATCCTCATGATCGACGAGGCGCGCAACCTGCACGATCAGGGGATCGACGTCGAGGTGGTTGCCGAGGACCGGCGCAGGCGGCAGTCGGTGCTCAAGCGCATCAAATGGAGTGAGGTCGACCTCGAGGAGGACGCCTTCGTCATGAAGATCTTCCCGGCGAGCTCGCTTCCGCAGAGCCCGGCCGGACGCATCGCCGCGGTGGAGGCCCTGGTCTCCGCGCAGCTCATCCCGCCCGAGGACGCGCTGGCGCTGTTGGACTTCCCGGATCTTCAGTCCGTCATGAGCCGGAACCTGGCGCCGTACCTCATCGTGCTTGATCAGATCGAGATGATTCTGGACGAGGGGGAGTACATCGCTCCCGAGCCGTTCCAGGATCTCAGCCTCACCAGGCGAATCGTGCAGCTGGCCTACCTCCGCGCGAAAATGGACAAGGTCCCCGACGAAAAGCTGCAGATGCTCCGGGATCACATCGACGCGGCCGACACGCTGCTTTTGAGGGCTGAGGCCGCGGCCCAGGCAGGGGCGATGGCCGGGATCCCGCCGACCGCACCTCCGGCCCCCGGCGGAGAGCCCGCCCTGATGGCCGCCCCCGATGCTGGTACAGTAGGAGCACCAGAGGCCGCATAGGAGGACGAGATGGCGAAAACGACACCAGGACAGCGCTCGGAGGCCCGGAAGCGGCGGCGCCGGACAACCGAATTTGTGCGCGCGGCCTCCGGCGCCAATCTCACGCAGCGCGAGCTGGACGCCATTCGACGCCGCGGTGTCCCCACGTCGCAGGAGATCAATCGCCTTCGCCGCACGAGCGGCGGCGCCGTCACCGCCGAGGAAGAACGCGCGATCATGGAGACTATGGGCGCCGACGGGCGACGTCGCCGGAGGCGCAAGTAGTGGCCAAGTCTCGTCGTGGATTGAAGCGTTCCCCCCGCCAGCGCGGAAGCAGGGCCGCCCGGCTGGCGACCACCGGCCTGCTCGGAGCTCCGGCGGCCATCGGCGCCGCGGTGGCTGACATCGATCGCCAGCTCGTGGGCGCCCGCGATCGGCTGCGCGCCACCAGCGGCGGGGCCATGAACGAGACGGAGGCCCGCGAGCGCGCTACGACGACAGACCGAGACGGCAGGCGTCGGAGGCGGCGGCGATGACCAAGCGCAGGCGCCGGGTAAAGACGAACACGCGCCTCGACGCCCGCCCCTCGCTGCAGGAAGCAATCGAGTCAGCGGCCGGGGGCATGGGGGTCGCCGTTGTGCGTCGGGTCCAGAGGGCACGCAGCACAGGCCGCACCATCGAGGATCAGGCCCGGGCCCGCCGTCGACGAGAAGCACAAGATCGCGAGCGTGAGCGCCGCCGGGCGGCAAGACTACGGACGCGGCTCCGAACCCGGGGCCGCTAGGGAGGGACCATGGCCGAGGAACAGACCGAGACCGCCCCCGAGGCGGGAGCCGAACCCGTGCAGCCGCCGCCGGACGTGTCCGCTGCGGACGGGGAAAAGATCATCGAATCCGCCGCCGAGGCGGCCGAGCTCCACGCAAGAGCGGGTGAGCGCAGAAACAAGGGCGATCAAGACGCCTTCGCTCGAGCCATGGAAGCCATGGGCGGGGAGCCGGAGGTTTCCGAGCCGAAGCCGGAGGTTTCCGAGCCGAAGCCGGAGGTTTCCGAGCCGAAGCCGGAAGCAGCGCCCGCGGAAAGCAAGGGGGCGGAGGCCGCCGCCGAGACGGGCGCCCCCGAGCCCGGGCCCGAGGCGGTTCCCCAGGAGCGTGCCCGGTGGGCGGCGCTGACCCAGGCCGAGCAGCGCATCACCCAGCAGCGCCGGGAGATGAAAGCAGACATGGAGGCGCTCAGGCAGGAGCGCGCCAAGTTTGAGGCGAAACTGCAGGGCCTGGCCAAGCTCGACGGCGGCGACGCCGTCGGCGGGCTCGCGGATCTCGGGATCTCCTACAACGATCTCACCGCATCCGTGCTCAAGAGCGGCGACCCATCGCAGAAGATCGAGCCGCACCTGGAGCCCCTACAGAAGCAACTGGCCGAGATGGAAACGCGCCTCAAGGCCCGCGAGGAGGCGGTGGCCCAGCGCGACCAACAGCAACAGATGGCCGGGGTTATGACCACCATCCGCGCCACCATCGAGGGTGGAAAGGAGGAGCGATACGAGCTTCTGAGCTCCTATCCGAACGCGGAACACGAGGTGTTCACGCTGATCAAAACGGAATGGGAGCGCGCGGGTTCTCCGTCTGATCTGAACGGCAACCCACAGGCCACGTTGACGAGGGAGCAGGCCGCGGATAGGCTTGAGGCGCATCTACTCGAGGAGGCGACCTCACGCCTGAGCGCCAAAAAGGTCCGGGCCCTCCTCGAAAACGGTGCGAAGCAGACGCAAAAGACACCGGCAGCTCCGAGCGCGAATCAGGGGCAGAAGACGGGACGAAAGCGTCCCAAGACCCAAACCCTGACAAACAACCAATCCGGGCAGGTGGCTCGTACCGGTGGAGTGGACTACTCCGCCGCGGCGTGTCGCGCCCGGGCGCTCGAGGCGATGCAGGAGGAAGGGGAATAGTCCCCGCCGGCCATCGCCCTCTATAGGAGGAGCCGACAATGGCCGCCGATCAGACTACCTACGCTGCGGTACTCAAGCAGCTGTGGCCGCAGCGCCGCGTCAACAACCTCGCGTATCAGTTCAGCGCTTTCTGGGCCATGGTCGAGAAAGAACAGGACTTCTACGAAGAGATCAAGCACGTCGCGCTGCAGTACGGAAACCCACAGGGACGGTCCGCGGCATTCGCGACCGCCCAGAGCAACGCCGGCAACGCAGCGCTGGCAAAGTTCCAGGTCACGATCATCGACGACTTCGCGGTTGGCGTGGTCAACGGCCGGACGCTCGAGACGACTCGGCACAACAAGGGTGCCCTGCTCTCGGCGGTCGAGACCGAGACCAAGAGTTCCCTGGAGGAGCTCGCCAACACCCTGAGCTTCGACCTCTGGAGCGTGGGAGATGGCGTGCGCGGCGCGGTGGGCTCCGGCCTTTCCTCCGCGGATCTCGTCCTCGCGGACATCAACACCGTGGTCAACTTCGAGGTGGGGATGACGGTCCAGCTGGCGCTGACCAGGACCGGCGCGGTTCGCGTGGGAACGGCGGTCATCTCGGACATCGACCCGGACACCGGCACCCTCACAACGGCCGGCGGCAACTGGGACGTCCAGATCACCACCCCCGCCAACGGAGACTTCATCTTCGTCGAGGGCGACGCGGCCAACACGGGCGCGCTCGTCAAGGCTTCGGGCGTCCCCGCCTGGGTCCCGACCACGACTCCCACCGCCACCACGTTCTTCGGCCTCGACCGGACCTCCCACACGGACCGCCTCGGCGGGATCCGTCAGGACGGCACCGGATTCGGCACCATCGCGGAGACGATCAAGGCGCTCGGCGCCAAGATCCGCTTCCGTGGCGGACGCCGGGCACGCCCCGATGTGGTGTTCATGAACACCCTCGACATCGACAACCTCGACATCGAGCTGGGCTCCAACCGGCGTTACACCCGGGTGGACGTGCCCGATGCGGACGTCGGCTTCGACGCGATCGAGTTCGCGACCCCCGCGGGCCGCATCCGCGCCATCGAGGATCGGTATCTGCCGCCGGGCAACGCCTGGATGCTGCAGATGAACACCTGGAAGTTCGGCAGCGTCGATCAGGCGCCGCGGATCATCCAGCACGACGGAAACCGCCTGCTCCGGCAGAGCGCGGCGGACGGCGTGGAGTTCCGAGCGGTCTATCGTGGACAGCTCTGGTGCGACGCTCCGGGGTGGAACGGCTACACTTCGTTGCCGGCCTGATGAGATGATCGGGGGGTCGGTGGGGCCTGACCCCCCCTCGGCCTCGGCGCTTCTGCAGCCGGCCCCCCGCTCAACCTCTCATCACCTGGAGAAAAGAACATGGGAAGCACTCGCAACCTTCAGCTCGTCAAGTCCGGCACCCGGGAGCTCGTGATCGTCGCGGGCAGCTTTGCGCCGGACACCGCGAACCCACCGACCGACGTTCGGGGGGATGGGTTCACCGTCGCCCGGAGCGGCGCCGGTCTGTTCGTCCTCACGCTCGACAAGGTGTGGCCGGAGCTCGAAAGCGCCGTGGCCACCGTCCAGCTCGCGGTCGCCGCTGATCTGGATGCCCAGATCGGGTCGGTGGACCTGTCGGCAAAGACCGTGGAGATCCGCCTTCTGGTGGCCGCGGTCGAAACCGACATGGCCGCGAACGCCAACAACAGGGTGAATTTCGTCCTGGCCCTCAAGAACACCTCGGTTTCGTAAGTGCCCGAGGGGAAGGGGAAGTTGGCCCTTCTGGTAGCCGGTCCGCCTCCGGGTGAAAGCCCGGGGCCGACCGGCCCTCCGGGGAAGGCAGAGCCGGGCCTCGAGCTCGCAGCGCGCGACGTCATCGGGGCGCTCGAGCGCAAGGAGGCGGGGGCGTTCACCGACGCGATGCTAGACTTCATCGCGATGGCTCAGGGGCGCATGGGCGAAGACGACGAGGGCTAAGTGGCAAAGACGCGGACGCTTGGGGAGATGACGTGTGACGCTCGGGAGACGGCCGACATGGTCCACTCCAAGTTTGTCACCGACACCGAGATCCGCCGACAGATCAACCTGGGCCTGGCCGACGTCTACGACAAGCTGGTGCAGGCCCGGGGGGATCACTACTTCCGGGTGGAGCTCCCGGCCACCACGGTCGCCCTCGACCCGCTCGTTGGCCTGCCGGTGACCTTCTACAAGCTGCTCGGGATCGACGTCGCGGTGGGCGGTCGCAACTTCCAGGCGGAGCCGATGACGTGGCATCGCCGGAACGATTTCCAGTTTCAGGTCGGGTGGGCGACGGGCGCCCCGGTGTTCTACGAGCCCGAGGGCGCCAACCTGCGCTTTTGGCCGACCCCCGGAGCGGCTCACCCGCTCACGATCTGGTATGTGCCCTACTTCGTCGACCTCGAAAACGAAGAGGACCTCTTCGACGGCGTCAACGGGTTCGAGGAGTATGCAGTGCTGAGCGCTGCGATCTGGTGCGTCAACAAACAGGACGGCGACCCAACGGCGTTGCTCCTCGAGCGCAACCGCATCGAAAAGCGCATCCAGCGGATGAGCAAGACCCGGGACCAGGGCAACGCGACCCGCCCGCGCAACGTGCGCCGCAGCCACCGCACGGATCGCGATCTGGTGGACCTGCGATACTGGAGGTGACCCCGTGGCGCGGCTCACCACACCCAAGCAAAAGCGGCTGCAGGAGCCGAGTTCGGCCGCAAACCGCGACGCTGAGGCAACCCGGCAGCAGACTCGCCAGCTGTTCGACAACGTCCCGTTTCTCGACGGCAACGCCGTGATCGACATCACGATCCCCGCCGCGGTCCTGACCAACGTAGAGCACGGCCTCGAGCGCGTCCCCCAGGGCTACATTGTCACGAAGGCCACCCTGGCCGACACGGTTCCGCGCTTCGTGAGCGCCGACGACCGACTCGCTGTGATGTTCATCACCGGGGCCACGGACTGGAACGGGGATCTCTGGTTCTTCTGATGCCGCTGGACTTCACCAACATAGAGACCAACTTCGGGCAGGGCCTCGACCAGAAAACCGAGGCCAAGCAGGTCCCCGCGGGAAAGCTGCAGCTCCTGCTCAATGGCGAGTTCTCCAAAGCGGGCTCGATCAACAAGCGCGCGGGCTACACCGCCCTGCCCGTGCCTGCGCGCGAGGTCTGCACCACGTTCACGCGCGGCAACGAGCTCGTCGTGCACAACGACAAGGGCCTACAGCACTTCCTGAGCAACCCGACCGTCACGGCATGGATCGACGCCAGCCAAGCCCCGATCGACGGGGACGAGGACCGCTCGCCGCGCTACTGCAACGTGAGCGCACGAACGATCCGGGGCGTCGAGGAGGAAACCCTCAGCCCTAACCGCCTGTATGTGGATTCGGCGGGCGCGAACGGCTACGACCTCTTCGTCTGGCACGTGGTCAATGACGCCTCGGGCTCGGGCGCCAACGGCCTGCAGCCCTCGGCGATGATCGTGGATCAGGAGACGGGCGCGGTGGTCCTGGGGCCATCGTTGCTCGATCCCACGCTTTCGCTCGACGTGACCGAACCGCAGGCCATCGCCATCGGGAACCGCCTGATCATCGTCGCACACGGAGCCCCGGGCACGCAGGACATCTACGGCTGGAGCATCGACGTCACGGCGGCGCCGACGAGTTGGCCGGCGGGCACCCTGCTGCGGTCGGACGCCAACATCACCCAGATCCGCAAGGACATCTGCACCGACGGCACGACCCTGTTCCTGTACTACCGCAACAACGTCCCGACCATGACCGTTGCGGAGTTCTCGTCGGCGCTCGTCGCGGGGGTGTCGGGCACATACGGCGTGGATCCCGCGGACGTGCTGGCGTGCTGCCATCACTCGACCGCGGCGACCAACGCGGTTTTCTGGGCGTCGGCGGCAGCTCAACTCGAGGTGGCCGGCTACACATCCGGCGGCGGCTTCAGCAACCCATCGAACGTGTTTCCTGGGATGGCGTTGTCTGGTGCGGGTGTCATCAACGCCACATGCATCGAGGGCGACACCGGAACCTCCGTGTTCGTCATGGACAGCGAGTCGGCGACCGGAACGATCTTCGATCACGCCAAATTCAACGAGGTCACCGACATCACGGCCGACCCACCGACCATCGGCGCAGGCGAGAAGGGAATCAACCACCTCCGGCTCGGCGGGAAGGCGTTCCGCAACACCGCCACCTCTCCGACGGTCACCTACTGGCCGCTCCAGTACGAGTCGGACGCCGATCCGGTGCTCATGATCGCCGAGCTCTTTTTCGAGTCGGTGGCGCAGGGGCACGAGTGGTCCTATTTCGCGCGCTGGCGGCAGGACACCGTGGAGACCGTCTCGCAGAACTACCTGCCGCTGGTCTCTCCGATCCAGGATACGTTTCCGGGCATCGAGAAGAACGAGCGTTTCCGCATGGCGATCCCGCGCCGGGTGGCCTTCGAGGTCGTCGGCGGCGTCAAGTCATACACCAAGGGCATCGATCAGGTTCAGGTAGATTTCGTCCGCCCGAGCGTTGCGAGCGCCGACGGGCTGTCCATCCCCGGCGACGAGCAGCAGGTGTCTGTGCGTCAGGACACCTCGCTAATCACCGGCGGCGTGCTGACCGTCTATGACGGCGTGTACGTGACGGAGAACGTCACGAACCACCGGCCCGTGATCGCCGAGGTCGACATCCCGGCCGGAACCCACGCCTACAAAGCGATCTATGAGTTCGAGGACGAGCGGGGCCTGCTCCACCGCAGCGGCCCAAGCGAGGTTATCCGGCTCAACCTCGGCGGCACGGGCGCGTTGATCGACGTCACCAGGTGCAATCCTTCGTTGTTCTCCGCGTCCCTGGCGTCCCAGCGAAAGATCCGGGTCGTTCTCTTCCGCACCAACTCGGGCGGCAGCCTGTTCTACCGCGCCGGCGAGCGTGACTATGCACCGACCTCCCTCTCGGCAATCCTCGCCGGCACAGGCACGGTAACGTTCATCGACTCCATCGTGGACGCGGACATCATCGACAACGAGCTTTTGTATACGACCGGCGGGGTCATCGAAAACGACGCGCCCCCCGCAGCCTTCGCGACCATCAACGCCAAGGATCGCGTATGGATGGTCAACGCCTCCGACCGCCGTGAAATCTGGTACTCCAAGCTGTTCAACCCGGGCATCGCGGCCGAGTTCGCCGCTTCGTTGACCAAGCGATCCGAGGACGGGGTGGGTCCCATCAACGCCATTGCGTCGCTCGACGAAAAGGTTTTGGTTTTCCACGAGGACGAGATCTTCGTCCTGTTCGGCGACGGGCCCAACAACAGCGGACAGCAGGACACGTTCTCGGAGCTCGAGCGCGTCACCACCCCCGTCGGCTGCATCAACAAAAACTCGGTCGTCACCACCCCCGTCGGCGTGATGTTCCAGTCCAAGCGCGGCATCGAGCTTATCGACCGCTCGCTGCAGGTCGGGTTCATCGGCGCCGCCGTGGAGACCTTCGGCACGCTCAAGGTCGCCTCCGCGGTCGTGCACTCGCAGAAGTCTGAAGTGAGGTTCACGCTGGCGAACGCCACGCGCAACGTCCTCGTCTACAACTACTTCTTCCAGCAGTGGGGGACGTACGCGATCAGCGGCAACCCCACCATCAACTCGAGCGCCACGCTCTGGGAAGATCAGCATGTGATGGCGGGAGGCGTGTCCGGCGCGGGCGTCGCACACGTCCAAGAGGCGGACAAGTTCGAGGACGCGGGCAACTGGTACTCCCTGCTCCTGCAGACGGCGTGGATGAAGTTCGCTGGGCTGTCTGGGTTCAAGCGGATCCAGCGGCTCGCGCTCCTGACCGACAAGCTCAGCGAGTACCCGCTGCGGGTGATCCTGCACTACGACTGGGACCTGGCGGATTTCGACACCATCGACTTCGAGGCCAAGGCGATCAGCCTCGGCGGCACCCTGCCGGTGGGGGACGGGCGCTACCGTATCCACATGCCCCGGCAGAAGCTGACCTCGGTGGCCCTGACGATCTCGGATCAGGCCCCGGCGCGGCAGGGTCCTGTGCTACCCCAGTACGTGGACACGTTCAGCATCCAGGGGCTACAGTTCAGGGTGGGCCTGAAAAAGGGCCTGGCCAAGCTCGCGGCGGGGCGATCGGAGTAGAACATGGCAGGCGGCGGCGACATCTTCGGCATCACGCCCCCCGGCGCGGCAGGGATCACCCCCACGACGCCACCCCAGCGCCAGCATTTCGGCGGCTCGGCGGAAGAGGCCGAGCGCATGCGGACGCGCTCCGAGCGTGGCTTCGCCAACGCGCCCAACCAGCAGTCTGGGCAGGCGGACATCGCTCGAGCCCTCGGAGCTCGTGGCCAGCAGCAGGATCTGGCGGGCAACATCCAGGGCTTTCTCAGAGGGGAGTCCCCGAGCCAGGCTGAGGCCCAGTTCCGGGAGAACCTCGCAAGCGCCATCGGCGGCCAGTTCGCCATCGGGGCATCGGGCAGGGGTAACCCTGCGCTGGCACTCCGGCAGGCGCAGCGCGGAGCCGGTGAGCTCAGTCTCACCGCAGCCCAGCAGGCGGCTCAGCTTCGGGCGGCCGAGGAGGCGCAGGCGCGCGCCCAACTCGGGCAGCTTCTCGGGCAGACCCGGGGCCAGGACATCAGCCAGCTTGGGGCAGCCCAGAACCAGCAGGCCCTGAACCAGCAGCAGCAGCAGGCGTTTCTGCAGGCCCTCCTGCAGCAGTCCCAGGGACAGCTCGGAGCAGACACCGCGCAGTCGCAGTTGCTCTTGCAGCAGCAGCTCGCGCAGCAGCAGGCCGAGCAGGGCCAGCAGGATCAACTGCTACAGCTTCTCGGAGCGGGCATCGGTGCTGCGGGCTCTATCGGCGGGGCTCTCCTCGGTGGCCCCGTCGGCGCAGCAGCTGGAGGCGCTGCCGGCGGGGCTCTTGGAAACGCTATCTCCGGCAAGGGCGGCGGGGGCGGGGCGGACAAGCCCCTACACCCCGGAACGATCGACCGAGGCCGGTCTGGCATCGGCGGGCTGTAACCCATGGCCAAGGTACTCGGACCCAGCGCCAGTATCCCCGGCGCTTTCGACGTTCAGACCCCGGACGGGGAGACGTTCGCCGTGACCGAGGATCAGGCGCGGATGATCGACCCGGGCGGCGTCGCCGGCGGTCTGCAGGAGCGGTTGCGCGAGATCGAGCGACGCAACGCCCTGCTCGAGTCCGAGCTTCGGGATGCGCGACAGAGCGGAGAGCAGCGCCGGCAGCAGGACGCCGACCAGTCTCGCCGGGAGGGGGAGTCGCGTTCGCCTGGCCAGGGAGGAAACCCGCTCGCCCCGCTGCCCCCCATCCTGACGGGCAGCGATCTCCCTCCGCTCTCAAGCCTGGAGCTCGAGCCCGCCCAGGCAGGCGGCGCTGGCGCGTCGGCCCAGTTCGCGCAGAGCCGCCCGTCTGCCGCAGACGCTGCAGCCCAGGCCCCGTTCCGGCCGCTTCCGGGTGTCACCCCCGACCAGGCAGCGCGCTTCGGCCAGCGCCCTGTGCCCGGTGCCCAGGCTTCCGACCTGTCGATCCCGCCGATGGGCGGGCCCACCGTCACATCACAGATCGGTCCGCTCCTGACGGGCCGGGGGCAGTCCTTGCAGGAGGGCCAGCGGCTGGGTGACAGCGGTGGTGGCCCGCCGCAGCAAGGGGTGTTCGCGCAGTCGTCCGGGACCCCAGGACAGGCGCTATCCCCAGAACAGGAAGCGCTCCCGGGTGGCGCTGGCGAGATCGCGGCGGCCATGGCGGTCTTCGACGCGGCAAACGCCCAGCGCCAGCGTGGCGCCGGTGGCCCTCGCGTGACTGCTACCGAGACGTTCCGGCAGGAGATCCCCCAACCCACCGCATCCCAGGCGGCGGGGATCGAGGCGGCGGGCCAGTCGCTCGAGGAGCAGCGCACCAACCAGCAGATCGACGCGGTCATCGCGGCCGAGGGAAAGGCCGAGCGCCTCGAGCAGGCCGCCCGGGCTCGCGCTGCAGGCCAGGAGCAGATGCGCAACTTCGAGGTGCAGCAGGCAACTCGACGGGAGGCTGCGCTGGCGGGCCTTCGGCGCTTCACCGACGAGACCAACCGGATCAACCAGGAGGTGGCCTCGCGTCGGGTCGAGCCGTTCCTTTCCCGCAGCACCGGCGCCCGCATCGGAGGAGCGATCTCCATCGGCCTCGGCGCCATCGGGCAGGGGCTCCAGCAGGCCGGCGGCAACCGGGAGGCGCAGAACACGGCCCTTGGGATCATCAACGACGCGATCGACCGGGACATCGCGGTGCAGCAGGCAAACATCGAGAACGCGCAGCGGGGCGTCCGCCAGCGCGAGGGGATCTATCAGGAGATGCTGGCCTCCCTCGGCGCCGAGGATCAGGCCGTGGCCGCCACCCGCGCTGCCATGCTCACCGACGTGCAGAATCAGGTGCAGGCGATCGCCACCCAGGCCGAGGCTGAGGGCGTGCGCAATGAGGCGGGCCAGTTGTTTCAGCAGCTGGGCGTGGCTCAGCAGCAGGCATCGCTCGCGGGACAGCAGGCCGCGGTGGGTCGTCTCACCATCGAGCGCGAGCAGCGCCAGCGTTCCGGCGGCGGGGGCGGCGGCGGTCCGCGCGTGACGTTCGAGCAGGCGCTGCAGTCCGTGCGACGCTCCGTCGATGCCGTCCGCGAGACGCGCGAGGTGGACCCGGCCCGCTTGGCCCAACTCTCCGAGCGCATGGCGATCCACGCGGGCACCGAAAACGCCTTGGATAATCTCCGGGCGCTCATCCCGAGCACCGGAGACATCGAAGGCATCGGACCCATCGAGGGCGAGCTTCCCGAGCAGGTCCCCATCCTTTCGGCACTCCTCGGGGGCCCGGGCATTCTCGCCGCGGGCCAGCCGGTCCTGAGCGAGGAAGGGTTCGAGATTCGCCGCCATGTCCAGCAACTGCGCCTGTTCTTCCAGCGCGCGATTTCTGGCGCACAGATGACGGAGCAGGAGGCGGTGCGTATCCGGCAGGCTCTCGGCCTGCTCGAGACGGGCAACGAGCGCGACTTCCGCCGCGCCCTGCAGGTCGCCGCAGAGGTCAGCCGCCGCATCAGGGCAACCACGCTTGCCGGCGCGACGGCGCCGACCCGCGCCGCCTTGCAGCAGGGCATCGAGGACGTCGGCGGGCTTGCGACGCCCCGCACAGACATCAGCGAGTTTTTGATCCCGGAGCAGTAGACCATGACGATCCGCATGGTCGACCAGCAGGGGAACGCGGTCGTTGTCGACTCTCCTGGCGAGGCGATGCGCCTCTGGCGCGCGGGCACCCTGGGGTTCGTCGGCGACACGATCCCCATCATCGACGCATCCGGGAGCGTCCAGTCTCTGCGGAACGACCCGGAGGCCATCAGGCAGGCATTCGGCGCCGGGATCCAGCCCGCGACCGAGGGGGCGATCCAGGCCCACGTAGAGGGGGCGCAGCGCGAGCAGCGCACGGGCTCACTCATCGGCCTCGCGCAGACCGTCCAAGAGGGGCTCGAGGAGGGCGTGGCCCCGGGCCTCGCAACCCAGGCGCGTGTACAGGAAGGGCTCGTCGGGGAAGCGGCCAACCTCGCGCTGGGCGGTGTCTCGTCTTTTGGAGCCCAGCTTGAGGGCCTCGCTCGCGGGGAGCAGCTCACCCCCGAGGAGATCGCCGAGCGCATGCGCGAGCGTCGCGAGGACAACGCGGCGCTTTTCACCGGGGCGGAGATCGCCGGGGCCGTGGCCGGAGCTCGAGGCCCGACACCGGTGGGTGGGGCCGCGGCCCTCGGGGGCCTGGCGGAGCGTGCCGTGCTCGCTGGCACATCTCGGCTGGCGGAGCGGGGGGCAGCCGGGAGCCTGGCCGCTCGGGCGCTGGGCACCGGCGCCGCTGGGCTGACCGAGGGAGCGATCTTCGGCGCGGGCCACGCTCTCTCCGAGGACGCGCTCGGACGCGCGGATCTGACAGCAGACCGCCTTGCGGCCGGCATGGGGATGGGTGCGCTCCTGGGCTTCGGCGGCGGCGCCGCGCTCGGAGCTGGCGCGGCCGCCGGCGGGGACGCCCTCCGAGCCGCAGCCGGCTCAGGCCGTGCCGCGGCCCCGGGCATTCAACGGCTCTGGCAGCGCTCGCAGGGAACCCGTCTGCGCGAGGGCGTGGCGGAAGCCTTCACCAACGCATCGTCCCTGATGGGGTTCGGCGGGAGCCGGCAGATCATTCGGGAGTCGCTCGCGACTACCCGGGGCGGCCAGCGCATCCTCCGTGGGGAGCAGGAGATCGAGCGCGGGATCGGAACGTTCCGCCAGTTCCTCGACGACGGAGAAGACCTCGCGCGCCTGATTCAGGATGGCAGCGTCGGGAATTTCAAGCGCAGCGTCGTCCGTCGCTCGGTTCTGCCGGATGCGGCGCAGTGGCGCACCGCAGCGCAGCGGTCCCGGATGAGCCCGGAGACGCTGGCCCGCCTGGGCCCGGTCGAACCACGGCTGTCGGGGTCGGCGCAGATGGAGCTCCTGCAGCGCACCCGAGCCTTGGGCGAGGAGATGGTGGCCCGGCCCCGCGCACAGTTCCCGTTCTCCAACGCCCCCGGCCGTCGACTGATCGACTTCGCCGATGGCTTCGGGGAGCAGATCAACGCGGCGGTCACCCGTGGCGGGCGTGAGGGCGCAGCCGACCTGTTCATCGCGCTCGACAAAATGAAGCGCCGTCTCGGCGCGGAGTGGCGCCGCGCCGACAACTCCCGCAACGCGGCAGAGGTGGCGGGGGCGGACGAGTTCCAGACCCTCTACCACCGCTTCCGCAACCACCTCGAAGACACCGCGTTTTATGGGGAGGCGGCGAACATCCAGCGGGAGGTCAACGCCACGTGGACGCCGTTTATCGCCAACGCCCGCCAGTTCAGCCCCAAATTCATGTCCCGCTCCGGCGAGAAGCTGGCCGGAGACGTGCGCGACCAGTTCACTGGAGACCCCCGCAAGATCGCGCGCCACCTCAACAGCCTCGGCACAGGCGCGGGCGCGCTCGACGATGAGATTTTCCGCCGGCACGTGCGCACCCAGCAGGCTCTGAACGAGGCCATCGTCAAAAACATGGACCTGCCGCCAGAGCTCGCGGCACAGGTACGCGCCCGCCGCGCGAGCATGGACAAGTTCGCGACGCAGCTCGACGACCTCACCGCAACGGTGGAGGCCCGGAACCAGTTCCGCGAGCTTCAGCAGACCGCGCAGACCAACAGCCAGCTTTCCACCCTGCTCCCCGCTGGCGTGGGCCTCGCGATTGGCGGCCCCGGCGGAGCCCTGGCAGGCGCCGGGCTGGCCGCGCTGGCCCGCCCCGACTCGGTGATTCGAGCGATCGCGACCATCGAACAGATCGCCAACACGGTCAATCGACGGGTCGAGGGCGGGGTGGCCGGCTACATCCGCAGGAGCATCCAGCAGGGCCGGGCGGCTGTGGGCAGGGGGGCCAACGCAGACGCCCTCGCGCGCCGGGCCCCGGCTCAGTTCGCGGTGGCCGATTACGAAGACCGCGTAAACTCAATCCTCGAGTTCACCGGCCGTCCACAGGAGGCCAGCGAGAGAATCGCCCAGCAAACCGAGGGGTTGGCCGAGGCGGCCCCCAACGTACACACACAGACCATGCTCGCGACCCAGCGGGGTGCAGCGTTTCTGCGGCGCCACATCCCCCCGGCCTCTCTGCCGCGCATCGGGCCCCAGTCCATGCTCCCCCGCCGCCCGCCATCCGACGTAGAGATCGACACGTTTATGAGGTATGTGCGGGCCGTAGACTCCCCCACTTCCATCATTGACGACCTCGAGGATGGGCGTTTGAGTGCCGCGGCGGTTGAGGCAATGCGGGCCGTGTACCCCGCAATGTACGAGCAGGTGGTGTCCAACGTGGTCGAAGCCATGGCGGAGGAGCGGGAGCCGGTGCCCTACGAGGCGAGGTTGCAACTCTCCACGCTGCTCGGAGTGCCGTTTGATCCGAGCCTCGAGCCGCAGAGCATCCAGCGACTGCAAATCAGCGTCTCGGGTGCTAACGTCCCGACGGGCATCCCCGAGGAGCAGGCCGCGGGGGGCACACCGCCGGCCCCGTCGGCGCGGACAGACCTGGCGGGCAACGTGTTGAGCGACGCACAGGGCCTCGAGCAGAGACGCACCGAGCCCCGGTAAGGAGACGAGGACATGGGAGATTCCCCCATCGTAGTGAAGGCCATTCCCATTCAGGCGCCGATCGAGGTCTACGTGCGGGCGACCGTTGCCGCGTCGGAGTCGATCCGGTTGCCCGACGAGTTCAAGAGAAACCACGTCTCGGTCCAGGCGGATGGAGAGGACGTGTATGTGCGGTTCGGCATCACGGCCCAGACCGCGGACGACACGGCCGTGAGCGCCCTTGGGCCCCCGATTGTGGCTGCCGTCAACGGCACCGCGAAGGTCGCCAACGGAACCACCGAGCGGTTCGATCTCGAAAAGATGTTCGGGAGCGAGCATGCCGATGGCGGGGATATCTTCATGGCCCACATCTCGCCGGTGGGCGGACAGTTCATGCGCTTCTGGCGCTCGAGCGGGCGCGTAGTCCCGACCTGAGCGAGGGCAGATGATTCTGCGCCCGTTCAACGTCAACTCTCGGGGCACCCGATACTCGTTCATCGACCAGCTGGCCGTCGACTCCGACGCGGAGCGCGCCGCGATCCAACAGGCCGTGCAGCTGCAGCTCGCCCTGATGCCCGAGGACGCCAAGTGTGCGGCGCTGGGGATCGCGGAGACGGGCACCTTCGGCAACATCCAACTCGGGGTGTACGACGGCTCGACCCTCACGGGTGCGTTCCTTCTGACGTCGCTCGACTACCAGTCCGGTCCATGGGCCGACCTCGTAGACTGGCAGGTCACGAGCTCCGATCCCGCGGTGTTCCACGGCCGCCCGATGCCAGGCTTTCCCGCCCTGTCGCTAGCCGATTCGCTGGATCTGTCTGTCGACGCTGCACACCACATGCTTGCCCGCCGGATACAGTCCGTGGGTGGCCATGACGTGAAGTTCCAGCGCCTGAGCTGGGCTGTGTTCAAGGGCAGGGCCGACCCGCGGTCCCGTGCAGCCAACCGCGTGCACGACAAGGCCGCGGCGGACGGGCGGTTTCGCATGACGGAGGCGCCCGACGGCAATGATGCGACGCTGACCCGGGTGGACATCGAGCTGGCCTGATGCCGACCGTGATCTCGACCGCGAGCGTTGCGCAGGCGATCGATGAAACGTACGGGTTCGACAACCTAGCCCCGCTCGCTGGCACGTGGCGGAACATTTCTTGGCCATCCAACACGCCGCTCGTGTGGGGGAGGCAGGCCGGAAAGTTCACCTTCGACTTCGAAGAGGTGGTGTTCAAGTTCTCGAACATGACCCCCGCCATCCCGGCGGACGCCAAGATCGTGAGCGCCATCCTTCGCGGGCGTGCAACCCAGACCTCGACGCCAGCTACGTTCTTTACCGTGATCCAGGTGAACGTGAACGACGGGCACTGGAACCTGCCGAGCGCATCGGGGTGGCGCACCGCGAGCCCGGTGGGAACGCCGTCCGAGGCGGATGTGCACGTGCGGAACCTCGGGCTCGGCACGATCGTGGACACGGCGGTAGCACCCACGCACCCGTGGGCGATCCGCGACAACACGGCGAGCCGCTACCTACGAGCTGGACAGGGTGTCGAGGTTGCGGTGGCCGGTACGCTCGGGTTCGTGGACATCACACTGAACCGGCTGGGTGCGGTGGGTGTCGGCAACGTCTGGTGCGAGGTCTATTCGCAGGACGCCGATGGGCTGGCCGACACGCTCCTCGCGACGAGCACGACGCGCCTGGCCTCAGCGGTCCCCGCGGCCGCGGCGCCGTTCCGGTTCACATTCCCTGCGCCGGAGCAGATCGCCCTGACGCTGGGGCAGGACATCGTGGTGGTCCTCAATGGCGACTACCCGGTCTCTGCAACGCAGAACATCGCCATGTGGTGGACGCCCACCGGCGGAGCTCACGGAGCCTTCCAGCTCGACGGCACGGGGATCGGGCTCGACGACCAGAACTACCCGATGCAGGACAGCTTTAGGACGATCCCGACAACCGCCGGGTTCGTGGTGTGGGTCGCCCCACGGTTCTTCGTTGGCGTCGACTATGACACCCCTTCGTTTGCCGCGCTGCTCCAGGCGTTCCTTCACTCCGGCAGCTATACCGAGGGCGATCCGTTTGCAGTGAGCGTGGCGCGCAACCTGCTGTTTTTCCCCGCCGGCACCGCTGACCGCCGCTGGGCCAACTTCGCCCACGCCTCCCCGTCTGTGCAGCTGATCGTGGAGTGGACGATCCTGCCTGACAGGCTATTTCTGCTATCGTCCCGCGGGACCCAGCGCCATAATCTGAAGGCGGCCACGTCCCGCCGGTTCCTGCTACCCGTCAAGAGGATCGAATGAGTGCACCCAAGTCCAGCGTAACGCGCACGGTCGATACCACCGGCGACGAGATCAAGAGTTTCCAAGATGGCTTGACCGTCCCGGGCGCTCGCGAGGTTCAGGGTATGGCCCTCGACCCTGAGATACAGGGCTGTCTGCTCACCAACGGGGTGACCAACGGCACGGCCGTCGATCAGGAAACGGTCACCGCGACCGCCGGGGCCCTGCTGTTCCGAGCCGACGCAATCCTCACCGACCCGGCTCCGTCAGGGGACCGGTGGCTGATGGTGTTCGACAAAGCGGGCGCCGCGATCAACACCGACCTGCCGATCCTCCGCTCGCCCAAGCTGGTGGGTGGGTTCGCCAGCATCGACCTCGGGGTCTACGGGATCCAGGCCACCCTTGGCTTGGTCGTGGCGCTGTCCACCACACCCGATGCCCTCACCCTGAGCACCGTTGGCGACGGGTTCTTTCAGTACGCCTATTCGCTGCCGTCCACGTGAGGTGAAGCATGGCACTCGCAACAGGTAGCGGCGTGAGGCCCGGCGCGGGCGGGGAGCTCGCCTTCGAGTGGAATCACACCGATCTCTCGCAGTTCGTGAGCGCCGGGGCGATGGACCTTGCGCAGGGAGGCGGCGGCGGAGCGTGGTCGGTATCGAACGTGGCCGAGCGCGGCAACTGCCTGCTCTACACCCCAGCCGGTGGGACCGGCGTCACCGAGATCGCGATGTTCTCCCCGTCTCTCATCCACCCCACCGAGCGCAGGGATCTCGTCGTGGAGATGGAGCTCTACGATGCCACGTTTGGCAGCGGGTACGTCGGCCCGTTCGTGTTGGCCGACGCGGACACGCCAGCTCACGGGTTCGGTCACTTCGGCTCGGGCGTCCTCGAGTGGCAGCTGCTCCTGAACAATAGCGTCGTGGAGCATGACGCCAGCACAGGGATCCAGTGCGGTCGGTTCGCGCGCTACTTCATCCGCGGCCGCAAGCCAGCGGGGGCGGCGCCAGAGGTGTCGTCCTTCTTCGAGGCGTGGACGACGGTTGCGACGGCAGCGCCCCGGCCCCGCCGCAGCGGCAGCAGCGTTCCCATCCGCGGGTCGCTCAACAACTTCGGGAACAACAGCACCCTGGGAGCCACCTGGAACGCGCTGGACTGCAACCGCTTTGGCCTCGTGGTCGGCTCTAACGCTGGCGCTGCCCCGCCCCCCTCGATCCGCATCCTCGACTTCAAGGTCTACGTGGTGGGGTGAGCTGTGGCGATCTCCGCAGGAATCCCGCAGGGCGAGCTCGTCTTCGAGTGGAACAAGGTCGACATCTCCCAGTGGAATGGGATCAACCCAGTCTTTTCGACGCCCGCCGGAGCCGAAAACTCCACGCTGTCGGTGGTCGCCTCGAGCGAGCGCGGCAACGTCCTACGCATGACGGCCGATGGCGTGGCCACGCCGAACATGCGGGCGGTGTGGATTTGCAACACGCCCATCCCGTTCCCGACCACGCGCCGCGATTTCTCAATCGAGGTTGAGTTTGCGGCCCAGGATGTGACGGCCTCCCGCCTCGCGGGCGTCGTCTTCATGGCCGACGGGTCAGCATCCAACTACTTCCAGCACTACTGGGCGACCACCGGCGAGGGCACCATCCTCCGCAACAACGGGGTGCAAGAGTTCGTCTCGTTCAACGCGAACCAGTTCAACGACGGCGGACGCAGCGTCTACACCATGCGCGGCGACAAGCCAGCGGGTGGTCCGCCCCGCTCCTCGGTCTACACACAGAACAGCGACGAAACGAACCTCAACGGGCACAGCTATCGCACCGGGAGCAGCTCGGCCATTCGCGGAGCCGTAACGGACATGGGGAACAACACCACCTTCAACGCCTCGTGGAACGCGATCGAGTGCGATCGGTTCGGAATCTCCATTCTCTCGGCCAACACGGGCCCGCTGGCCATCGATATCCTAGATTATCGGGTCTATCTGGTGGGAGGCGGGTGCTGACATGAGCCTGTGCGTACTGTTTGATACCAGGGTCGCTGGCACCGGTAGGGCCATGCGCTTTATCCTAGCCGTGGCTGTGGTCAGGAGGTTTGTGCTGTGAGCGGGTCTGGAGATTGCGATTTCCACCTCGGGGATACCGGGGTTGATCTGACGGTCGAGATCCCGGACTGCAGCGACGGGGCGGCGGCGAGCGATCGCCTCGACCTGACGGGTGCGACCACGACCGAGATCACCCTGAAGAAACCCGACGACTCGAGCACCACCAAGGTCGCCGTGATCGTTGGAGCTCCCACCAACGGGGTCATCGGCTACACCACGCTGGCTCCCGACCTCGACCAGACGGGGACCTGGAAGATTCAGGGCCACGTGGTAGTGGGCACGCTCGACGTCCGAACCGAGGTCGGGGAGTTCATCGTCAGGGAGAACCTGTGAGGTCCACGGCCCCGAGCGATACCCCTGTGGTTTCAGATCGCGAGGCGCGTGTGCGCAAGCTGGAGAAATGCCTGGGCGAGGTCGATGGAGATCTGAAGTCCATCCGCTCCGGGTTCGCCATCGGCAAGTGGATCGTGGGCCTGATGATGGCCTCGGTCCTGACCCTCGGGGGCTACGTGGTGAAGACCACGATCCAGACGGCCGCGGCTATCGAGGACATGGAGGACTCCCAGCTGGTGGCGCGCGAGGCTTCGACGGCGCAGACTCGGGACGCCCGGACGATCCAGGTCAAGCTCGGGGAGATCTCCGCGCACGTACAGAACCTCCGGGAGTCGCAGCGCACCGGCGACGAGGACCTAAAAGACCGCCTCGAGAACATCGAGCGGCGACTGGACAGGAGAGGATTCCCGCAATGAAAATCTCGTGGCAAGGCGTGGCGCTCGTGGCGCTGCTGGTCGCTGGCGCTGTGGTCGCCGGCATGTGGGGACCGCTTGAGCTCGCGACCGGGCTCCTCGGTCTCGCCGCTGGGCTCGTGCCCAAGTTCGGGGCGTTGGGTCGTGGCGCGGACGAGTGACCTGGCATTTCTCGCCTGGGCGCAACGCCTGGCGTGGGTGTCTGCGCTGGGCGGGGCGATGCTGGCCCTCGTTGGCTGCGGTGGCCCGCCGTCGGAGATCCAGTCTGCGCTATCCATCACGTCTCGCGCTCTGGTTGTTGTAGACGAGGAGTTGAGCCCTCGGGCTGACGCGGCGGGCCTCGAGTGCGAGGACTCCTCGGAAACCCTGGCCGAGTGGCGGGGCTGCTTCCGGGGCTGGAAGACGGCCGACGCTGCGCTGACCAACGCTGGCCGTGCGCTGCGCCTCGCTCAGCTCGCCCGTGATGGGTGGGAGCAGGGGTCGGACTCCGGCAGTTTCTTTGCTGCGGTGCCGTGCCTGTTAGTTGCGCTCGAGGAGCTGGCCGAGGGGCTCGAGGGGCTGGGGGTGGAGATCCCCGAAGAGATCACCGGGGCGCTGGGTCTGATCGGCGCGCTCGGGGGAGGGTCGTGCGATGGGTAAGGACCTGCTCAAGCTGGTGGCCACGCTGTCCGGTCTCATCTACGAGATCGTCAGCGCTGGGGAGGACGACGATCCCCAGCGGGTTCAGGACATCCTGCCGACCGAGTTCCGCACGAGCCTCTCGGTCAAGCGCGCCGAGCTCCGGGCTGCGCGGAAGTTCCGCAGCCAGCGATAGATGCAGGCGATCGTCTACCGGGGGATGGAGATCCCCGCCAAGGTCGAGGTCGCCGACGGCCGCGACCTTGGTATGTGGTGGGAGCCTCCGAGCCGCGGCTGTCGCACCCGATACCTCCCCGTGCGGGCCGTGCTCCTGCACCACACCGGCGGCGAGGGCGACGCGGCGAGGGTCTATCGGGTCCTGAACGGGGGGCGGACGAATCGCCGATCGGGCAAGCCGATCTATCTCAGCGTTCACTTCGTCATCGACCAGACGGGGACCATTACCCAAATGGCAGACCTTGCGACCGTCGCCTACCACGCGGGCAGGGTGAACGACTGGACCGTGGGTGTTGAGATCAGCAACATAGGCGCGGGCGACGACGCCCGCCGGTGGCCTCGCCAAGAGTACACGTGCATGGTTCACGGCCGGACCCGTACGGACTTCCTCCGCTTCTACCCAGAGCAAGTGGCCGCGGCCTTCGAGCTGACCACCGAGCTCACGGCGATCCTGGGGCTGCCGCACCGATTCCCCGTGGACGCCGTCGGCGAAGAGGTGAGCACGGACGTGGTGTCCGACAACATCCTCAGCACCTACCATGGCCTACTGGGTCACCTTCACGTGAGCGGCCGGAAGATCGACCCAAGCCCACACATCATGGCGGAGCTCCAGGCCCGTGCGTCGCTGCCCTGACCGGGGTAGGCTGCGCGGCATGAAACGCCTACTCTTCGTCTGCCTCCTCGTTCTGTGCGCAAGCTCTATTTCCCTAGCGGGCCGTAGTTCTGCAGACGAGGGGGCACCATCGCCCCTCGCCCTGCAGGTGGCCCGGGTCGCCGCAAACGAAGCCTTCGGGAGCCCCGCCGACGTCGCGCTTGTCTTTCAGGTGGTCGAGGGCCGAGCACGCACCACAGAGGGGAGGCTGGCGTGGCTCCGTCGTCACTCCCCGTGCGTGGCTGGAGACGTGGACCCGTCGACGCGCCCGGGCCTGTGCCGATGGACCAGGAACCTACAGCCCGATCTCTCTGAGCCCCTCGGGTGGGAGAGCGCCCTGCCTTGGGGTGGCCGCCCGCGTGGCGTCTGGCAGCGCACGCTCGACCTCGCACGCCGACTGGTGGAGGGCAGGGTTCGCAGCCGGCCATGCCCCATCACGCCCGAGACGTGGGGCGGCCGGGTCATCGACGACTACCAGGCTCGGCGTCGGGGTCTGGTTCCGGTTGGGTGCGTGGGGACTTTGAATGAGGGTTATAGGCGGGCCCCAGCAGCTTCGACGCGAGCGCTGGGTAGAGGTTCGTCCGCAGCGATGCCACCGGTCCGTGCTCCGGGCACTTGATCAGCAGGAAATACACGGTCTGGGTGCAGTCCCAGATCCGCTCGTGATGCTCCTCTTCCTCGCAGATCACGATTGACACGTCGGTTCGGTGGCAGTCGAGGCAGCGGAACAGGCGGTCACCAGCCACGAGCCGGGAGCGGTCGACCATCAGAAGTCCGCCGAGAGATACCGCACCATGAGCCGGTGCTGCTCCCGGTGCTGCTCGTCCTTGGTCGGCGTCCCGCTGCCGTCGTGGAGCCGCTGGTGGCATGGCTGGCAGAGGGCCACGGTGCAGAAATCCGACACCTTCCGACCCATCGCGGTGTTGTTCGGGTCGGAGTGGTGAGCGATGACCCCGACGTCGGTCCCGCACTCCATGCACGGGTGCGAGCGGATGTATTCGAGATAACGCTGGTTGCGTACGGGCTTGGAGATTTTGGGCACGACTCTCAACGGGCTCCGGTTGGTGGTGTGGGGCCGTGGCTTCTCACGTTTCGGTAGGCGCTCACCCAGCATGCGGACCTTCGACGCTGGAAAGGTCTCGGTGTCGGCGATCCCCTTGAACCTGACGCGCACGGAGTCTCCGCGCACCATCACGACCTCGGCGAGTCCGTCGTACGTCCACGACATGCGCCGCACGAGTACCTGATCGCCTGGCTCAAACACGCTCACCAGCTGTCGGGAATGTCATCGTCGGGGTCCTCGTGCATGATGGCGTGGGCTTCGTCGAGGAATGCCTGCTGGGTCGCGATGTAGGAACACGCTCCCAGGTACACGGCTACGGGTGTGCAGGGTCGTCCGCTTCGTGCTCGTCCCGCCCCGCATCCCCCCCGCTCGCCTCCTGATCCAGTCTTCGCAGCAGCTCCTTCTCGCACTCGTCCATGTGGTCCGGACGGATCCCCTTCATCGCCAGCCAGTCCACCCATTTGGTGAGCTTGCTCGAGTCGACGTCCGCCAGCGGCGTCCCCTTCGACGGGCCCATCAGGATTGTCCCGTTCAGGGCCGGGCCGCGGCTGCCCTTTCC